>OGZI01000064.1_pt1 | contig 138881 bp, 99 predicted proteins | sample 1576711 | NCBI WGS metagenome assembly OGZI01 (sample SAMEA3541482, study PRJEB24748) | human gut metagenome | biome: human gut; feature: human-associated habitat; material: faeces | place: China | collected 2012
TTCTGCACGACCTTCTGCACGACCTTCTGCACGACCTTCTGCACGACCTTCTGCACGACCTTCTGCACGTTCCGTTTCTATATTGTCCCGTAAAATCACGATATTATCCAAGTGTTTGTAATACGCGTTCAGCTCCTCCCGGCTCATGCGATCCAGCTTCAGCCGTTCCTTCACCGCATCCAGTCCCGGCGCCGTAGCATTCTCCGGCACATTTCCCGTATTCAGGTAATAAATCCATTCTTCCAGCGGCGTCTTTGCCACCCGGTTAAAATCATTTACTTTCAGTATATAATATTCCGGATAAAGCTGGCTCACTTTGTCCACTTTGAATGTCTGTTTCTGAAACGGACTCAGTTCCAGCACATCCCCTTCATGAATTCCCACGAACTCCGTCTTTCCGTGATATACAAAATCCTTGCCGTGTCCCAGAGAGAAATACACGATGTTGATGCTGTACACCTTACGTACCTTGTCGTATCCCTGTCCGCGGTTGATGTACTCTGTTACCAGCTTCGAAGCGCCAAACAGCATCCGCTGGAAATACGCATACTCATTATTGTTCTGAATCTCGATGAGCACCAGTTCTCCCTTCGAGTTTTCTGCCAGCATATCCACACGGTTATACTTGTCGAATTCATCCTCCTGGTTGCTTTCACTCTCCAGCAGCTTCTGGATGGTCACCTTTTCCTCCAGCAGTGTGGTAAGCAGTCCCTCCAGCACCGCATAATTAGCCTTGTTGCGCAACAGGCGCTTCATAGCCCAGTCAAAACGAATATAGCTTTCCATACTGAGTGCATTTAGTAGTTGATACTTACAAAGTAAACAAATAAACCTTAAAGTGCCAAGCCAATACAAAAAAATCGCCACGATACCCTCTGTATAGAGTACCGTGGCGATTCCCGTATAAAATGCTATGTTAAGGCAGTCCGGTTATTTTCCCGCTGCAAGCTATTATATTGTTATTGTTTTTCTTCTCTGTCACTATTGAGAGTGTTTTTAGTTTCTGGTATATAGAATTCAAAAGATTCAGCTTTGTTTTGAGTGATATATTCATATGTACCTGTTTGGGATTGTGTCACCACCTTATTAAAGTCAGATCGGAAAGCTTCTATTTGAGATATGAAATTATGCAGTTTCCATATACAAATTATTCCAAATATGATTATATATATAAAAGTAATTAGAAAAGGAGAAAATGCCAATATGAGTGAGAAATAAAAAAGATTTTTGGAATCAACGATTTCTAATCCACAAGATGCGGCGGTGTACCCCATGAATATAATTCCGGCAAAAATTATCAATTGTTGCATATATTTTTGTTCGTACAGTTGTTTTTTTTCTTGAAATGCGGTTATTGTTTCAAGCAGGATATAATATGCAATATAAAGAATTTGACAAATAACCAATATTCCCAGAAAAAGCTGCCAAGCTTTATAGAGAGGGTCTTTAAAATTTAATTCGGCTAGTAATACGAGTAATATGAGACTGTATAATCCACTCATCAGACAATATCTCGGTAAGTATCTCGGATACCATGATATTAATTTGTTGAAAGATTTGTAGTTGCTTTTTAATTCATCATGATATTTTTTGATAACAGGATTTTCAATAAAAACAGAAAACTTGTTATTGACCATTTCTTGTATGGCAATAAATAAGGCATTCGTTTCCTCTTGAAACTGTTCCTTCCATTTTTCGATAAGCGTATCAATCAACATTTTTGCTTTATCTTCCGATTGATATCTGAATACGACAAAAACAAAGTTGAATGTAACAGCCAACTGAATGAGCGAAGCATAATTAACCGGGTTTTCCATTGATCGATAAATCTGTTAGAGTCCGATATTAGGTAAGGTTTGCATCTGTTGCTCAAAAATGGGACTTATTATGTTATAAAAGTCACTGTTGTTGAAATTGCATTCCACAAAAGGAGCATTTATGTTGGGTCTTAACACATACATGTCTTCATCTCCTAGGCAGAACGTGATACCGTTTTTTATTCCATTATCATTTCTTGCAAATTGTGCTCCTTGCGGAGTTTGTTTAATACTTATCAGAGTTTCCAGATTCGTCAGGTTGTAATGCAAAATGAATTGTTCAAACGTCCATTGGTCATTGTTATAGACAATCAGGTCTACTTTACCTCCTTTTCTCAGGAATTCGGATAACTTAAACATCAGTTCATTATCATTTGTTATGTCGGAAAGACGATTGAAAGCCCCTCGTATTTGGCTCTGTGCATGAGTGAAAATATTTATCAAGGCTTCCTTTCTGAAAGATTCTTTTGTGCTACAGAAGTATTGGTTGATTTTGTGGCTGGCCAGATATTGCAATGCTTTTTTCAGATGTTCATCTTTATTTTCATTCACGGAGATAAGCTCCTTTATTTCATTATGTTCTCCATTCTTTTCTATTTTGGCTATATAGTCAACTCTCGCATATAAGTCAGCCAGAGTATGAAATGAAAAATCAATATCTTCATTCAGGTAATTTACAGAGAGTAGGAGCAGGCTTTCCCCCTTAAGAACCTTTTTGGCTTCATCCAGTTTTTTTATGAATTTTTCCTTGATATGCGGCTGTTGTATTTCGCTCATAATAGGAGCTACTTGAGCTATGATTGTTTCATTATCATTTTCTTCATTGCTGAATGATATGAATGTACGGAATTTCCGTAACTTAAAGTCTGGAATATTGGGGAAATTTTTGTACCGCTCACTTTCATGGTTTATACGGAAAATCAATACATCTTCGCTTTTGATTTGAGTTTTTTCTTCTGCATTCAGTATCTTACCAAGTACCAAATCCCCTTGATGGATATCTTCTATCGCTAACGCATTTCCTATTACATTGAATATGTCATAACCAGACAAATTCTTCTCTTTATAAGATGATTGGATTTCTTCTGATATAGATATATTATCACTTTCATACGAACGTATGTCCACAGGTTTCAGCTCGACAGGGTTTCCGGCTGCGATAAGTTGGTTTTTTTTGTTCCCTGTTAGTATTGATAATTTATAATCCATATAAATTTTTAATTTTCGTGTAAAGATAGTCGTTTTATGGATAAATAAAACTATAAATTAATAGGAAAGTGTTATTTCCTGTTGTATATCTTGCTTTTCAGGAGTTACAGAATCTGAAGTTATGTCGATATTTAAGCCTTAAAAATCATTTATGCATTCTGATTTAGTGACAAAATTATTCTTATAATTAAAATACTGAAAAAACAAAATATAAATTGACTTTTCTTGCATATTTGAGGAAAAATATGTTCCTTTGCATTAGAAATTTATAGCCCTTGATACATTGAAAGGCTACGTTTGACCGTAGCTCACTCGGTAGATGTATGGGGGCTATTTTTATATCCTTTTGATTTAGTGAAATCCCGGATGTTATTACTGGGTTTAAAACTCCAGTGCATATACGGATATTCCCATTTATCGGACGGAAGAATAGTTGCCGTACTTTCCCCAATATTAAATCCTGGTTTGATTTTTCTTATGCGGGAATTAATATGTTTATACAATTGTTCCTTTAGTTTGGTTCTTTTTCCTCTTCGGTTCGTTTCCGGATCTTTTATTTTATGTTTATCATTCAGTCTGAAACAGATAGCTCCTAGTATTAAATCCATCAATTGAAGCGGCAAATGTTTTTTAGAATCCACTTCTCTGATATCTCCCTTTGCTAATATGATATTACCTTTGTTAAATACATCATCAGTGTTCAGTTTGTAAAGGAAACTTTCAAATATCCTTTTATCCTCCCCTTTGAGCGGAATGTCATCGATGAATAGCTTCAGTTTAACAGGCCTCTTGGTAGGATTAGAGTATTGAAGTCCGAAAGAATGTTTGATGAATTGATAATAGAGAAGTGAAAATTCATTTCGTTTCTGCTCCTTTGTTAATCCTGTAGGAATAAACTGATTGTTCCGGAAAAAAATTCTGATTTTGGCAAATCCGTTTTCCAACAAGTCAAAAACGAAATCCACTAGTCTGATATATTTGTCGAATGTGTATTGGTTTACCTTTTGCCATTTCACTTCTTCTCCAGAGAGTCCTACTTCTTCTACGATGCATTTCATCATCTGAAGCACTTTTTCCAAGTGTTCGGACTTTACCAATATACCTCCGTAAAAATTTGAATAGAATTCTCCTTCCTTATCACTTTCATCAAACCATATATAGTACATATAAGCTAGCTGTTAAATTAGTAATGTCCTTTTAAGTTATTTGCTAAATTACTATATATTCTGAATAAATATATAAGAGGCAGGAGATATTTTATTAATACCAGAAGCTTACTTCCCCGCAGCAAAGTCCTTGATGCGCTGTTCCTCACTCAGTCGGCACACCAGCAGACGTCCGTCTTTTTCCGCCACGATGTAGCCCTCCAGACCTTCCAGCACCACCTGTCTGTGCTCTGCCGCATGCACCACACAGTTCCGGCAGTTGTACATATCCACCCGGCCGCCAACCTTGGCATTGCCCGCTTCATCCTGCGGCAGCAACGTGCGCAGCGAGCCCCAGCTACCCAGATCACTCCATCCGAACTCCGCCGGCAGTACAAAGATATCCTCCGCCTTTTCCATCACCGCATAGTCGATGGAAATCTTCTCGCAAGTAGGGAAGAGGCGCTTCAGCTCCTCCGCCTCTTTGTCCGTAAACAAGGCAGGCTCCAGCTCGTCCATCACTCCCGCAATCTGCGGCGCATACCTGCGTATGGCATTCGTAATCGTGTCCGCGTTCCACACAAATATCCCCGCGTTCCAGAAATAATTCCCCGCAGCCAGATACCCCTTTGCCGTTTCCACGTCCGGTTTCTCCTTAAACGCTTCCACCTTGCAGATACCCTTTGCGTCCGCTTCACCCTGAGCAGCAATGTACCCGTAGCCCGTTTCCGGTCGGGTAGGCTTCATCCCCAAGGTCACGATAGCCTGCGAGTCCGCCGTCTTCTCCAACGCCACGGCAATGCAGCGTGCAAACTCCGCCGTATCAATCACCAGCGCATCCGAAGGCGTCACCACGATGTTCGCCTGCGGAAACTCCTTTCGGATCTTCCAGCACGCATACGCGATACACGGCGCCGTATTCCTTGCTTCCGGTTCTGCCAGAATATGCTGAGCCGGAATCTGCGGCAACTGTTCCTTTACTATGTCGACATACTTTTCCGATGTCACCACCCAGAAATTCTCTTTCGGGCAGATATCCTTGAAACGCTCCACCGTGAGCTGAATCAACGATTTTCCTACCCCCATTACGTCGATAAACTGTTTGGGATATTCGGATGTACTCATGGGCCAGAAACGGCTTCCTATGCCGCCTGCCATGATAACTATATGATTTTGCATGCTGGTTTTAATAGATTTAGAATTGTTTAGTCCTGCGGAAAATGTCACATGCAGGCCCATCCGAATTTTCGGACAATTTCTTTCAGTAAGTATCTGTCCGATACCGGAATCTTTACGATTACGTTTTCATTTTCCTCAGGGGTACATGCCGTATACCCTTTTTCCGGAAGTCTGTCTTCTGATAGAGGAGCAGGAACGGATGATGTAATCTGATATTCGTTGTTGGTCAATGCCACATCAAAATATTCCGCTCCGGTTTCAGGAGAGAGAAACAACTCCCGCAAATCTGTTTTTCCGGACAAAAACTCTTCAATTCTTTTCCCTGAGATGCGTATGGCCGTATATCTGCATTCCTGCTCGTCGGTGTACAACAGACAAAGATACAAGGTTTCGAATGCATCCCGGGCGATAAACAACTGTGGCACATCATAAAAATCCAAAATTCTTTCTATCCGAATAGGAATATTTCTGGTCATAGCGATATGATTTTAGCTTGTGAAACATCAAATAAACGGCTTCTCCACCATGAATAGTGTGAATTTCTGAATGTCTTCTTTATGTTTCCGTCTTGTGGGGAAAGACTTACTTCTGCAATGTTAGCCTTTCGGAACTTTGGGAGTTTTAGCAGACGCTTTGCATCCGTGAGTTCTGAAAAAACAGATACGGCTCGTACAATGCATTCATCTATTCCTTCACCTGTAAAAGTTTTGTCTGGAGCTAATTTCTTTTGAGAGAAGAAATCTTCAGACTGTGCCGGATTACCGATTGCGACTCGATAATAGATGCCTTGGCATTTTTCTGCCGCCTGCCATAATAACTATATGATTTTGCATGCTGGTTTTTGTATTGTTTTTTGCTTTTTAGTCCCTGCGGAAAATATTGTGTTAGTTATTTTATCGAATTATTTAATAAATGGATTTTTATATATTCCTAATAGTTGTTGCCCAAAATAGTAGAAGAATTTCATATCATCAATGAAATAGCGCTTAAATAAGCGCTTAGGCTCTTTTAAACAACGGTATAACCATTCCATTCCTATTTTTTGCCAAAATATTGGTGCGCGTTTTAAAGTACCGGCTTCAAAATCGATAGTAGCTCCTAAGCCCATAAATATATCTACTTTGGGCATACGATTACGGTATTTCATAATCCATTTCTCTTGTTTGGGTGCACCTACACCAACTAATAGAACATTAGCTCCACTTTCGTTTACTATGCGAATCAACTCTTCACATTCTTCCGGTTTTTTTTCAAAACCATAAGAAGGGGAGTGTGCACCTACTACAATCTCACGCCCTACTTTTTTGTTAATGTTTCTTTGGGCTTTTGCAGCAATGCCTTCAGCAGCTCCTAATAGGAATATTTTGCAGTTAGGATCGTCTTTATGATATTCATAAAATGCTGTGAAAAAGCTAGAACCTGGTATTGCTTCTGGTAAAGGATTTTTTAGAAGTTTAGAAAGTAAATATAATATTTTGCTGTCACACACCACCCATTCTGCTTGTTGATATACGTTATAAAATTCTTTATCTTTTTGTAGTTTTACTAGATGATCTACATTGGGAGTAACTACTATCCCTTTTTTAAGTTTATCAAGAAGTTCTCTTTGAGTTATATTGAGAATATTCGTATTTAATATTTTTGTCATAATATAAAATTCTTGAATATTTAATAGAGAGTTCAAATATGAGAACCTTTATATTCTTTTAATTAATCGGATATAAGTGTAGAAGCATGAAGCTAAACACTTATAGATTATATTGAGAACTTTTTTGTTGTATATCTTTCTTTGTATTTTACATACCATACCAGTATACATATCTGGATGTCGTAAGAGCTTTAAGAAGTCTATGTGTACATCAGATATGCCTTTTGCAATTTGTTTTGCATTTCCGTAATTATTAATCATGTCACCATCAAGCCTTTGTAAAAGTTGACATCTTTTATTGTTAGAGAAAAGCGATGTTTTTAATATGGTTTGTGCTAATAACTTTTCATTTATTTGTTTATCAATATGCCATGCACAAAGTCCTTTTATTATGAGTAACATCCTTTTTTGCCAATTATTAATAATCTCATCGTATAGTTTAATTTCTATATCATTGTCTTTAAGAATTGGCTTAAGGATATTCTCGGTTTTTTCATAGCCTATTACACTTCCATCTCTAGATGTCAGCATTTGTTCATACATAGAACAGTTAGTACAGAATATACCATAATATTTAGATGGTTTCCCATTATTTCTATAGAAATCAAATAAAATACCTTTCCGGATGCAATTAGAATATCCTTTATCTTTTCCTCGAACACCTAGATAATATCCTAGAGTTGGGATATTTAATTCTTTTGAGATAGATTGTTGTGAGTGGCAATACCATCCTTCATCTACAGTGACTAGTTTTCCTTCATCAAGAAATTGCTCCAAATATTCTTTTAGTAAAGAAAGTTCATTCTTGTTATTGGAAAGACATACTTTTCTTGAGACATAGCAATAATCAGTATGTATATTTTTTATATTTAAACTTTTTAGGTATTCGTCGACAATACATTTGAGAAAATATCCTCCTCTGCTTACAAATACTAATTTTTTTACTCCATCTGATATTGCTGTTTTTATGAGATTTTGTGCAAAGAAGAATAATATAATTGAATATTCATCGAAATCAGAGTGTTGGTAAAGATAACTCGCTTGTTTTTTAATAATTCTTTTACTATACTCTATATTGAATATTCTGCTAATATTTGTATGTATTTTGTGGAAAAGAGGAAAATACCATAAGCCTTCAATACCATGCTTATTTGCTTGTATTACATCAGAGGTTTTACTATCTCCGAGCATTATACAATCCTTGGCTTCTAATCCGATTTGTGTCAGTACAAATGGATATATGCTTCCGTTTGATTTTGTCTTATTATATGTTTCACTGACGAATATTCCATCGAAAATATCATTGCATCCAGCGTTTATGAGAAAATTATTGTAGGCTAAGATTGGTAAATAGAAGTCACTTATTATATAGATACGCTGGCCTCTAGCTTTAGCTTTTCTTAAGAAACTGATGAGATGATTATTCGGATATTGACAGCCTAGTTCTACTGATATATCTGCTTCTAAGCAAATTGAAATAAAGTCCTCTTTGCTTAGCATTATTTTATTCTTAAGTTGCTCATACAATTGTGACATAACCTCCTTAAAGGGAGATTCAAAATATTCTTTTCTTAGTTGTTTATTAATTTTATGTCGTAGATATACAATTTCATCACTTGTTATTGGGGAACTAAATTCTAATCTAGCAATTAAGGTTTTCGCCCATTGATAATATATTTGAGATGAATGTACTCTTCGAAATATAATAGTATCGAAAAAGTCAACCATTATAGCTTTTTTCCCTTCTGTTTGTTTCAAAAGTCGAGATGTGCTATTATACCAATAATTCTTCATCTTTTTAAAATTAGTATTTTATATTTTAATCCATTCTTTAAGGTTAAAATCATACTGTTTTATGATTTTTGCAGGAGAGCCTACTGCTACACTATAATCAGGAATATCTTTTGTAACAACTGAGTTTGCTCCAATTACACATCCTTTTCCAATATTCACAGAACCTACAATTGTACTATGTGCTCCAATCCAGGTCCCTTTTCCTATACATATACCTCCTTTACTGGATAATCCTTGGTCTTGTATAGGAAGATTTATATTATTGTAGCGATGATTAAAGTCTGATATATAAACAAATGGACCAGTCATAACCTTTTCTCCAATTTGAATAGAATTTATGTAATCTATTCTTGTCCCGGCATTTAAAAAGATACCTTTACAGATTTTTACGTAACCTGTTTTTTCTGTTTTTACAAAGGTCATGTTTTGTAGGGTAAGCCTCTTCTTCTATTTCAATTATGCCACAACTTGATTTCTGAATAGAGCATAATGGATGAATGTACATTCCGTGTTTATACTTTATTCTAAACCTAATGCATTGTATTCTAGTTATCAATTTTCTGAGATTCATATAGATAAAGTATTATTAAGGATACTATTTTATAGTATGACTGAAGGATAAAAATAACCCTGTTTCTTGGTTATTCTATACTAGATTATTAAAAATTGTTTCCCATGATTGATAAATTGTTTCTAGGGAATAGTCTTCTTTACTTGTTTTTATGGCCATCCGAGCCATTCTTTCACGTTGCATGTTATTACTCATTAAAAATGATAATTGTTTTGCCATATCTGCTTTATTGAACTTTTTATTTTTAGGTTGAATAATCATTCCATTTGTTTCATGTTTGATAATATCGTATACTGCAGAGTAACTTCCATAAACAACTGGTATAACACCAAAACTCATAGATTCAGCTAATACTAATGGGAATCCTTCATATTCAGATGTTAATACAAGAATAGATGCTCTTTCATAATAAGCTTTTGGTTCTTGAAATCCTTCAAAACTGACATGCTTTAGGTTTAAATTTTTTGTCTTTTGTTCTAAATTATTGCGCTCTGGCCCATCCCCTATAATAGATAATCTCCATTCAGGAAATAGATTTTCTATTTCTTTCCAAGTTTCTATTACTCGGTAAACTCTTTTTTGGTTATAATCTATGCGTCCCATATAAATGATTTCCTTTTGCTTATTTTGAGGATTATAATGGAAATCACTTACATCTATTGTGACAGGGTTGGTCTGTACTACCAATTTTGTTGGTTTTGAGATTTTAGTAAAAGATTTGAATTGTTCAACAAAACTAGGAGACAATACCATATATAAATCACTATTGTTGTAAACATAACGCATGCTTAAACTTGTGATTTTTCTGAAAATCATTTTTTTACATTTGAATATACTTCTTTTTAAAATATTGTGTGTGTTAGAGAGTGAAATTTCAACGTCTTTTATTCTTGCATTCGATTCTGGAGAGTTATGGTAAACGGATATTATTTTTATGTTGAGTTTGTTTCGAGCTTTTTTTAAAACTCTTATAGGAATATAGGGGAGTCCCCATTGATTGATTACTATATCTATATTTTCTTTTAATAAAATATCTTTAAGTAGGGATACTTGTTTTTTTGAATATTGAAACTTACCTAATGTGTAAAAATGTACATTTGCGTTGGTACGTGCGACCATCATTTTATTAGGTTGTTTGAAACTTACTATTGTAACATTATGTTTCTTTTGAATAAAATAGTTGGCAAGGGTAGCTGTTACTACTTCTTGACCTCCTATTTCATACACTTTCATTAAGAAAAGTATATTCATATTGTTGTTTTGTCTTCTTTATAATAAATTATTCGGGCAGGATTCCCTACGACTACGGCATTATCAGGAATATCTTTTGTTACGACGGCCCCAGCTCCAATTGTTACATTATTTCCAATTTTTATTGGACCTAAAACTATAGCACCTGTACCGAAATAACAATTATCTCCGATAGAAAATTCAGATAGATCTACATTGGGCTTTTTTTTCCCTAAAAGTACCATTGGTAAAACGGTACAATTTGCTCCTATTTTCATAGAGGGTGCTCCAAATCTTCTAAATCCCCAATGAATAAGATGTAAACCTGGACCAACGACATTTGGGGCAATTGTTATATTGTATTTCATGCAGTTTCTACGATGTTTTAACAAATAAAAAGCATACATAAACTTCCCGAATATTGTTGATTTTGTATTTTTATAATACTCTAAATACCTTAATGTTTTCATATAATAAAACATTTTCCAGTTTTCTCCAAAAGTCAAACGGGCTAGGAATGGATGCTTCATGTTTTGTGCATTAAAATCTGCCTTGATATATTCCTGTAATTCTTTTTTTGTATAAATCATTTCTTGTTTGTAAAATTTATAATCCTATTCAGGTTGTTTATCCATTAGAAAGTATATGCTATAATAAACAATTTAGAGATGTTTATTATATTTCTTATTTCTTGAGATGTAAAAGAAGGGCTATAAGATAATATGATTTATTTTTTAAAGTCAGATAAAAAACACGATGTTTTAATGGGAGTTGGTGCATGGGATATGATTGTAATGCTTCTTTCCAAAAAGGATCATTGAGTACTTTTAAAATTTCTTTCTTACGAAGTTTTTTATTAAAGCATTTAAATATAGCATTAATATTATGTCTCAAATAAAGTAATTGAAGTCGGTATAAATGTATTTTATATTCGTTTATACTAAATATTTCCTTCAATTCTGATTCCAACGCTGTGAAAAAGTTTATGTATTTTTCATATTTCTGAGTGTTATAAGTATGAGAAAGTGATTTGGGATTGTATGCATAATTATAAAAATATTCTGGTATAAAACATATTTTTTTTGTTTGATTTAAATATGCTAAATTAAAGAATAAATCTTCAGATAGTATTTTTCTTTCGGATAAAAAATGGATATTTCCATTTTTTATAATATTTCTTGAGTATATAGCTTTACATGTAGACATTGTATATTTTACATCTGATATGTAATGTGGCAGAGGAGCTACCATATCTAACATAAAATCTTTAATTTCACTTCGACTTTGGAAGATAGTAGTTGTATCTACTTCCTTTTTAGGGACAAATACCTTTTTAGCAGTGTAGTATTGAAAGCTGCAAAAAACAGTATCACATTGATATTTTTTAGCTGTATTATATAGGGTTTCATACATTGATAGATTTACCCAGTCATCAGAATCTACGAATGCAATAAATTCTCCTGTTGCAATATTCATTCCGGCATTTCGTGTTAAACCAAGTCCTTCATTCTTTTTATGAATAACTTTTATGCGGGAATCTTTTAGGGCATATTCATCACAAATTTGGGGGCAATTATCAGGAGATTCGTCATCTACTAATATAATTTCTATATCTTTTAATGTTTGATTAATCAGGGAGTTTACGCAACGGTGTAGATATTTTTCTACATTATAAACAGGGACAATAATACTTACTTTAGGAATCATATAATTGAATTTATGTATATTAAATTAGTAACAAAGAAAGTTTGACAAATATTAATATATCTATTATCTTGCGAGTTATTACTTTATAAGAGTTTGTGATGACGAGTATAAGGTTTTTTAATTTTATGCCTGAATTAAATTTATATGTAAAAGTATAAGATTTCTACTAAAAATTCCCCCAATATTCTTTTATAAATTTGATATGCTCTTCTGTAATTATGTGGTTTAATGTAAATAGTTTTTTAGCTTGTATGCTAAGTCTTTCTTTTTCTTTATTTTCTACATTTTCATAATTCTCTTGAAATTTATTATTTATAGTAGTTGTTTTTATTTGTTGATAATAAAAATAATGAGGTCTATTCATTACAATTGAATAACCTAAATGGGTACCTATGCTATTTGACATTGTATGATCTGATAGATAAATTATATCTTTTAATCTATTAATAAATCTTGTATCTAATTTATGTCCTGCACATAAAACTTCGAATCCTAAGTTTTCATAAAGTTTTGATTTTCCATTTAATATATCTACATAGTGAAGGCATATATATGTTTTATTAAAATTTTGAGAGACTTTTATAATTTCATTGGTGAAGTTTTCTTGATCAAATTGTGCATTTACCATCGGTAGGCTGTGTACTGGAAATACTATTAGTGTTTTTCCATTTTTTTGCTTTAATTTATCTAAAATGCTTTTCTTCTTGAAGAATGGGATATTTAGAATATATGCTCCTATTGCTACTATTTCTTTGTTGGGATAATAAGTTTGTAACAGTTTTGCTCTTTGGTTGCTAAAAGTGTATATTTTTTTTATTCTTGGTGGAATATAAGCAGCTGCTCCAATTTGCTTACTAAAAATTATGCCGTGTTCAATATAGTAGTCAAAAGATAATTTGCTCTGTTTTTCTAATGTGATTGCTGCTTTAAAATTACCATAAAGCATATTATTTTTTAGAGGAAAGTCCTGTTCGTAATTTGGGTTGTAGGTTATTAGTTTGTGAAAGTTGAAATAATCAAGGTTTCTTACTTTTTTATTAAAGTAGATAAAATATAATAAAGATATAATTTTTTTCATAATCGGCTGTTTTTAGTTTCTAAACTCCCTATTAAATAAAAAAAGAGTAATGTATATAGTAAAGAGGATATTCTTGTATTATTGGACGATATGAGTTCTGTAATAATCCATGTTGTGCTTAAAATCAATAAGATGTATGATTGAGGTCTCTTTTTCAGAATATAGTATATTGAATATATAAGCATGGTGAGGCTAAAGGTTAGATGTATTACTAATCCAATATAACCATAATTGACTAAAGTGTCGATGAAGTCATTATGTGCTCCAATATCCATTCCCCATAAATCACCTGTTTTGGTTTTAGTAGCTTGAAATCCTTGTCCATATACTTGTTCCTTTTGTGATGATTCTGAGAAATCAAGTAGGAGGGTTCCCCAAATTCGATTCCTTCCATTCCCTAATGATGCGTCTCCTGTATTTGATAGTTCACTATTCCATCTCTCATATTGTAGCATAAATTTGTCATGAGCTACTATATAAAGTATGAGAATACTGCCTGCTATTGATAAAAGAAGTTTGAAATTTTTTTTTATTGAAAATTTTGTCCATATAAGATAAGCTATAATTCCACCTATCGCTGGAGCTAGTAAAGGAGTTCTTTTTCCTGTTGCTAGTATAGCAATAATGGCTAATATGACTGTCCATATTGTTGGGTTATTAAAACTTATATTTTTTATTTTTAATAGGGTGTATGGTAAAGCCCACATTATAGTATAACTGCAATATTGATAAACAAATTCTGTATTACTATTAAGAAATATGAAAACAGATAGACTACCTGCTATTAGTATATAAACTGCTCCTTTAAATAATGTTTGTTGTTTTATTAAATTCAGCTTTCCACAAAAATAGTAATAACATCCTCCTAATAAATGTTGTAGGAATAAGCTATTGGGGTATGGATGATAACTTGCTGGAATAGGGGTATCAAAATATATATGATATGCAACTAAACATATAGTGGCAATTAGTGCATAGTAAATGAATGATTTTTTAATACTTTTATATATTTGGAACTTTACTATGCCTATAATAAAGATAATGATATTTATCTTAGCACAGATAACATCTAAACTTGTTAGAATGGGGAACGTTGTTAGACCAATCGACAACAAGTTAAAAGATGTTATGTATCTTGCTAGTTGCTGATTACTCATATCTATTTAATAAGTTCTATGAATTCTCTTACGCATCCTTCTCCACCGTTACGGCTCATTATTTGGATGGAAGCTATGTTTTTTATTATTGTGTTAGCATCAGCCGGACATGCAGCAACTCCTACAGCTTCAAGAAGTTCACGGCAGTTGATATCATCACCAATATAGGCAACTTCATTTAATGTAATACCTAATTGTCTACATATTTCTTGAGTAGCAGCTAATTTACCACCATCTCGTTTTCCCTGTACTAGAAAATCTATTTTTAGTTTTTTAGCTCTGTTTGTAACAATTTCGGTATTTTCTGAAGTTATGATACCTGTCTTGATTCCTGCTTCACGAAGTAGTTGGAAGCCCATGCCATCACGAGTATTGAATTTCTTCAATTCATCACCTTTTTCGGAATAATACATTCCTCCATCCGTTAACGTACCATCCACATCCGACAGAAATAACTTAATTTGCGGCTGAGAGGTACGTTTGGATAATACATGCTTACGCATCAGGTTTTCAAGTATGGTCCAATCGTCCGGTTCGTCTATCTCTGTAGCGGTATATTCAGGCATTTCATATATGCCAATTTTTCCGCTTAACCGGTTGGCTGATTTTAAAATATTGCTAACCGTATTAATGTAAAAAGCTCCGTTTTCCATTAATTCGCCCTTAAAATTTTGGCGTCGTGGACGATTCATGTAATCATAGTTTTTACTAGTTCCATCTTCGTTCCAGAAGAAGCGGTAGTTTCTTACACAAGTCAGCATAGAGTCATATATCCCCTTTTGATAGATACCTAACGCTTCTGTAAAGTGTTGGGTTTCTGTTAAAGGAGAGGTAGCCTGAACCAGCATGAAAATATCTTCTTGCGGTAAGTGGGCATAATTAATATATTCCAACATAACACTTTCAGTACTAGCTGTATCACAGGCGTTTTCAGCAGAACGTCGGTATATTTTAGTTTTCTTATACGATTGCGCTAATACAGTTTTTTCTATTTTGTCTGAATCTGTTGCTACTATGATTTCGTCTATTAAATCACAACCTTCTAGAGCTTCAATATTCCAGCAGACTAAAGGTTTGCCACAAAATGGCTTTATATTTTTGAGGGGAATAGATTTACTTCCCCCTCTGACTGGTATAAATGCTATTGTTTTCATTTATTAATTACCATTTAACTTGGTTCTTTTTTAGTTTGTTTCGTTGTACTTTTTCGATATCAAGGATATCTTCTTTTTTATATGTCAACGCTTTAGCTACAGCACGGCAGTCACGTGCCAGTTTACGAACACCGTCAGGTTCTAGTGATGCTGCATGATCGGTTCCTTTCCAGGTACGGTCAAGTGTATAATGGCGCTCTATCCATTCAGCACCAAGAGCTACAGCTGCTGAGTCAACAGCGATACCTAAATGGTGACCGGAAAAACCAATTGCTTTTACTCTGTCTGCATATAATTCACGCAAGCGGGTAATCTCTAATAAACAAATGTCTTCGAAAGGTACTGGATAACCAGATGTACAGTCGTAGATTACCAAATCTTTGTTTCTACCTTTTTCCTCAAAGAAACTGATGATTTGTTCTTCTTCTTCTCTAGTTGTCATACCAAAAGAAAGATGAATTTCTCCACCAAAGTTGTCACATAGATAAGTAAGTAAGCCTTTGTTTAAGTTACATGCAGAAGGTACTTTTATCAGATTAGGTTTAAGGGTGCAGATTTCTTTTGCTGAAGTAATGTCCCAGACAGAAGTTGAATATTCTATACCGTATTCGTTGCACCATTCTTGTAGTTGTCTATGTTGATCTATATTAAATTCAAGAAATTCTCTATGCTCACCATATGTTGCTCCGTAAGAATTTTGTGGATTTGGATGAGGAGCATTATATTCTTCTGGAGTTAGCAATTCTTTGTTACATCTCTTTTGAAATTTGACAACATCTGCTTTACAGTATGTAGCAGCTGTCATAATCATTTCTTTTGCAATCGCCATATCACCTTTGTGATTGCAACCTATTTCTGCGATAATTTTTGGAGCATTCATTTCTATTATGATATTAATGATTTTATTTTTAGGATATTTTCTTTTGTTATCTGGTATAAATTTTGTTGTTCTTCTTGTATTTGTGATATGATATTTGACGTATTTTGATAAATAAAATACGCAGTTTCATAAAGTTGAGTTTCGAAATTAGGATTTAAGACATCAACTCCCCATTCGGGATGATGTATATCATCTAAAAACCATTTCATTTTGTCATGTGAAATGATTGATAAAATAGGGGTATTACATCCAAATGGAATCATTTGAGCATGTCCTCTCATTCCAATAACTAATTTGGGCTTAGCATATTCTTTAACTGTATCTTCAATAGTTTTTAATCTTACTAATTCATATTTTACTCCAATCTCATCAAAAAAGGGTAATATTTTTTCATCATTAAAAACATGGGAATAAAATTTTATTTGAGCAATTTTTGAGAGTTTTAATGCGACTCTTGCAATAGATCTTAATATGTTATCGTCGTTTTTTCTGAGTGACTGTCTATCAAAAGCACAATTTATAGCAATAAAATTTTCTTTCTTATTATAATCGCATAAGTGTGGATATATGAGTGAAGTCAGTGTAGTCATACACGGTTGAAATGTTAACTTATTTTTAAGATGATCATTTTTTAAATATGGTTTTATTTTTTCGATACTACCGTGATTTCTTATTCCTATAAAAATTGATTTTTCAACGAAAAGATTTAAATGTTCTTTAAATATAGGAGAAAATTCTTCTTGCCCTCTAAATCTATTGTAACCTATTGCAAATGCTACTATTGGTGTCTTTATGCTTTTTAGCATGTCGGTACTACAACTCCATTGCCATCCTGATAAGTCATTAGGATTAGTGTCTTTTAGGAAAAGTCCCCCACCCCCAATAACAATTAAATCAGCTTTATTGAATGAATTTACATTTTTGCTAGTAACAACTTTAAAGACATGTCTATTTGTCCATTTTTTCACAGGTATAAAATCATTGAATAGGTTTCTTAAGATAACAGGAAGATATAAATCCCCTGTATTACTATGACTAAATGCAGATATGTGTATTATATGCTTCCCTTTTTTAGATGTATATGGATATTTTTTAAAAGAAGGTATTCCCTTAATTTTATAATACAAATTTTGGAATTTAGAGATAAAAAACTTAAGATTAAATTTATTCATTTCTTTTTTAATTTATTGATTATTAATTCCTTTTCTTTTTTACTTAAACCTGTAAGTAATATAATAAGTAAAATTACAAATCCATCTAAACACAGTGATATGGGTAGGTTGTTAAGAATTATTATTTTATTGCGAGTGATTAGCCAAATACCTGTAAATAAAATGGATGGTATAATTTTCAAGATTACTTCATGGAAATAATTCTTGAAATTAATTTTTAAAATTATCTTACAAATATATAGTCTTGGTATTAATGATATAAGTACTAAGCATAAATTTACTATAAGTGTAATTTGTGGTTTGTATCCATTTTTTAGAAATATAAATGATATTGGAAGCGACATTAAATATATTATAGATACAATAAGTTGATATAACTTAATTTTTCCACAGGCTTGTAACATATTAACAAGGGGAATAGCAAATACTTCTATTAATGAAGTTATAATTATAATTTGGGTGAAAGTTATCGTATATTGGGGTATGGTTGTTAACCATAAAGATAATAGTGAATTAAGATTACATATGAGTGGAACACTGATAAGTAATAATAAGAAAAAAGCCAATCTACTACTTTGAAAACCTAATTTGATCATTCCTTTAGTGTCGCCACTTGAATATGATTTTACAAGTTGAGGCCTAACTGCAGTATAGAAATTATTAGAGAAATTCGTTACTGCATTGTTTATTTGCATAGTTATTCCATATGCGGCGTTAATTGATGTTGAGAAAAATAAATTAATTAGAATATTGGAACCTTGATTACGTAATATACTTGCGATACTGCCTATGACATTCCAACCTGCAAAAGATGTCATCTTTTTTATTAAAGAAAAATCTCTATATTGGATAGAAAAGATGCAATAATTAAATTTTTTTTTGCAATATAGTCTATAAAAACTCTGTATTACAGTTATTGATATCAACATTAGTATTGAATAAGTTATTAAATAATCATATTCAAAAAAAGTTATTAAATATGCAATTAGTAATTTTAAAATAGATTCTATTATACTAGCATAGGCAAAAACATTCATTTTTTCCATTGCTATGATTGTAGCATTGTATGGGATTGTTAGTAAGGTTATAATAAAAGCAATGATAGATGTTTGATATGTAAAATTTGCTGCAAGTACTCTTTCCGGAGGAATAACTAATTTAAAGTTAATAAACCAAAGGCCAAATGTTTCTGCTATAATTAAAATAACAGAAGCTATTATTATATAGCTAAACATTGATGATGAGAAAATTCTTTTACAATCCTGTTGCTCTCCTTTTCCTAATTCATATGAAATAAACCTTTGGGTTGCCGATGCCATTGTTCCACTTAAGAAGCTGAATAGAGTGACTACACCTCCAATGACATTATAAAGTCCATAATCTGCGGCTCCTAATACATTGAGTACAACCCTTACAGTATACAAGGAAATAAACAGTGTTATAAGCTGTCTGCAATATAAGAATAATGTGTTTTGAGCTATACGTCTATTGTTTATTTTTGTTGTTGAAGACATATCACTAGATGTAATGAAAATATTATTGAAGTGTGGTTTTATTGATTTTTTATTTTTAACTTGATTTGGAGGTTTTTTGAATTAAAGATACTTATTGGGTTACTAAGACTAACAGTATTTTGTATATGAATATGTTATTTGTATTTTACTTTTATTTTTTCCCAAAAGGAATTTCCTATCAATTTCCATATACATGTACTGATTAAAATTAAAAAAAGAATTCCAATTAGAACTATTTTTCTACTAGTTCCAGAAGGCTGTAATGGAATAGTTGCAGGTTCTACCACTGCAAATACAGGTTTTTCTTCTTGTATTTTAGCGCGAGCCATTTGTAATTGTTGTGCTACCTGGCTATATACTTGGTAAGCGAGGTTCATATCGTTTTGCAGGCGTTCCTGCTCAGCACGTACGCTCTGAAATGCAATATTGCGGTTGGTATCAAAATAGTGGGCATATTTGCTTTGGGCATCGTAATATTCCTGTTGGCGCTCCTTATAGAGTTCTTCCAGATAAGCACAATCTTCTTTAGCTTTTTTGATACGATAGTCGATGATATACTGTTGGAGCTTGGCTACTACGCTGTCGGCAACAATAGCTGTTACTTTCGGATCTTGTAAAGTAACTGTGACGGTGGTCATGGCTGTTTTTTTATCTACACTGGCTGTTATTACAGTTCTTAAAATTTCTACCTTTTGATATTCCTTTTCAGTTAGCTGAAAAGGATTCAATACAGACACTGTATCGATTTTTTCATTCAAAAAAGATTTGATTGCTCCGATTGCTAAACCTGGAGCTGCCTTGATATATCCCCACCACGGAGTTTTTTGTTCATCCAGATAAGCTACCAGAGTAGTATCCAATTCCCCATCGAGTGTCTGTACATGGGTATTGAACAGTTCGAGTATGAATGGTGTGGAGGCTACGATATCTGGTGCAAGAGTTACATTCAATGCATCATTGCTGCTGCTACTTGCTCCTCCTCCTAAAAAAGAAGAGGCCAGGCTAGCAAGTCCTCCGCCTTTAGAATCTCCTCCCATTTCAGGAGAAAGAGTGACTGTTACGGTATATTGTTTTGGAATACTCAGGGCAATGATAATACCCAGCACTACGCCTACACCGGCTGCTTTATAGAGAGTCTTACGGATGGCATAGATACGGCGTAGAATATCCATCCAGTCTATTTCGAGTTCATCGTTTTCCGGATCCTGTACGTCCGGTTGCTGATAATTCTTGTTTTCGGTCATATATGTTTATGTAGAAAATACCACAGTCGGCACGGCTTGGTAAGTGAGAAAAGTTGCAGTAAAGTGTTCCTTACCGTGCTCCCTGTGGCTTATGAGAAATCTATATTATTTTATCAAGTTAGCAATGGATGCGGCCATGGTTCCCAGTGAAGCGAACGAAGTGGCATAGCCCAATATGCTGCTTAGCTGGTTCGGCTTGTGACGCTTGCTGGGCACGATGATTTCGCAGCCCGGTTCGATCTGCTTCTTGCCGCTGCCTTTCACTTCGGCTATCTGGCCGTTCATGTAGACAATGAACTTCTTGCTCTTCTTGGCGTTCTGGCTGTAGCCTCCTGCCTGGCTCAGGTAATATTTCACGCTTTCGCCCTGCTTGTAGGATACGGTGTTGCTCATCATCACTGCACCGCTGATTTTCACGGTGTTCACGTATTCGGGTACGCTGATCACGTCGCCTGCACGCAATACGATGTCGGCATCGCTGCCCGGATTGGCAAGGGCTTCTTCCAGGTTGATACCTACGGTAAAGGTGTCGAGTACTTTCAGACCGAGTGAGTCGATGGCTCCGTTACCCATTTCCTTGCGCATCATGTCCACTACATCCTGCATGCGGCGTTTCTCTTCGTCGTTTGCTACACGGGTAAGCTTGGCTCCCTTTACGTAGGCAAACTGAGTGGCGCCTCCTGCCTTGGCAATGATGCTGCTGATGCGTTCGTTCTTGCTGCTCAGGGCGTAGGTTCCGCCGTAAAGCACTTCACCGTCTACTACCACGTTCTGCTGTGCGCTGTAGCCCGGGCTGCGGCGTACGAATACCTGGTCGTAAGGCTGGAGGATGAATCCCGGTTCGCCGTCTACCACAAAGCCGTCTTTCAGGCCGAAAGAGAAGTTCTGTCCGATGGTAGCGGGGCTTTCGGTGCTCTTCGGATCTTTTACGCGGCGTGCCACGTCGACACGTACTACGGAAGCCGATTCACGCAGACCGCCTGCGGTAATCACGAGGTCTTCGAGGGTCATGTTGTCGGCATACGGATAGTCGCCCGGATGAGCTACTTCGCCGAATATCTGTACGTTGCCCAGGTCTTCCAGGTCGTGGATGCTGGGGATGTAGAGTACGTCGTTTTTCTGCAACGGGATGTCGGGCTGGCTGCCGTCCATGATGGCGCGGATGTCTATCTGCTTCACTTCGCGGGTCTTGTTTTCACGCTCGCGGTACAGTACGGCACGACCGGTAAAGGCGTCTGCCATCAGTCCGTCGGCTTTCTCTACCAGTTCGCGTACAGTGTTCAGCTTGCCGCCCAGCTCGTAGATGCCCGGACGGTATACGGCGCCGCGCACTTCCAGCTTGTTGGTGAAGCGGTCCAGAATGGCTTCGGCGGTGATTACGTCGCCGTCGTGCAGCTGGCATACGCTGTAGTCGGTGTCATCCACGGTGTTTACCTGATATTCCTTACCGTTCTGGCGAACGATGCGCAGGCTCTTGGTATAGGCGTCGCTGGTAAATCCGCCGGCATATTTCAGCAGGGTAGAAAGGGTTTCGCCTTTCTTCATTTCGTAGCGCATGGGGCGTTTCACGTTGCCTGTAATCTGTACCAGTTCTTCGTAGGCAGGAACGATGATCACGTCGCCTTCTTCCAGGCGGATGTCGTCGCGGGTCTTGCCCTGCATGATGAACTGGTAGACGTCTACCGTAGCTACGGTCTGTCCGCCGCGCGATACTTTCACGTTACGGAGGCTACCGATGTCGCTCACACCGCCTGCACGGTAGAGGGCGTGGAATACGGTAGAGAAGGCGGAGAGGGCGTAAGTGCCCGGCTGTATCACTTCGCCCATCACGTTGATCTGGATGGTACGGGTGTTGCCCAGCGTGACGCGTATCTGGTTGCTCTGGTCGGAATAGATCTTGCGGAGCTCGCCGGTGAGGTACTGCTGTGCGCGCTCGATGCTCATGCCGCTCAGGAATACGGGGCCGAGCTGTTCGAGGTTGATGGTTCCGTCGGGCGAGATCTGCTGGCGGATGGTGTTCTGGCTGGCTCCCCAGATGTCGATTACCACTTCATCGCCCGGACCGAGACGGTAGTTGGGCGGGGTGGCTATGTTGACGTTCGGTTCGAACGTAAGGTTGCGGGTATTGAAGATGTTGCGGCCGAATACGGCGTCCTGTTGTGCCACTTCCTGTGCCTGTGGCTGTTCGTCGAGCAGGGTAGAGTTGTCTTCCTGCACTTGCTGGCGCAGACGTGCTTCTGCCTTGGCAGTTCCGCTCAGGTCTTCCGAGCCGGTGTTTGTCTGCTGTTCGTACATTTTCTTCACGCGTTCCGCCTGTTCGCGGGTTACGCCTCGGCGTGCCAGCTCGGTAGCTATGGTACGCTGGTCTTTGCCTTGTTTTACTCCATCTTTAGCATATTCCAGCACTTGCTGGTCGGTCATGCCCGACTGCGCCATGAGCAGGGGCGAACATGCCATAAAAATAACAAGTGATAAAGCTTTTAGTTTCATGCTTGTCTGTTAGTGATTTTATATTGTTTTTCTGAATTTACTCTTCGATGGTTTCGCACCAGGTGTAGCTCACTTTGAGCAGGGCGGTGCTTTGGGGCATTTCGATGGCGATGTAGTGGCGGCCTCCGTAGCGGAGGAACTTGCCGGTCACACCGTAGAGCGGACCGCGGCGTACTACCCGGACGGGGACGCTGCGCTTGCCGCGAAGCTTTTCGGAATCGATGAACCGCGTGCCCTGGATGTCGGGGTTGGTGGCATGCATGAAGTTCTGCATGTCGCGTTCGCTCACCGTGCAGTAGTCATTGCCGTTGCGTTCCTTCTTCAGGAAATAGACGGGCAGCGGGGCTTCGGAGGCGAACTGCCGGCACCAGTTGGCGTCGTAGGGACGGTGGATGAAAATCAGGTTGTGGATGGCGGGTACGAGTATGTGGGTGCATTCACCCTCGTGTCCGGTGTCGCGAAGTTCGTATGTCATGGGGATGTAATGCTCAATGCCCTGCTCTTTGAGATAGTCGGCTACAAGCAGCTCTTTGTTGTACACCGTCTGCAGGGGCAGCCATACCTGTTCTTTTTCCATGTCTGTGGATGTTTGTCCTTCTGATTTTTTGTTCCCTTTTTTCTTGATTGAATGTTTGTTGAGGTACGGATGCACCTCTCTCTCCTTCCTAGCGTCTGAAAAACACTATGAATCAGTTTGTTATCTCCAAATACGGAAGATGACGCACATCGTGCTTCTGTCTAGGATCCGCTCCCACAGCCGCATAGGAAGTCGTTCTTCGCTGCAAAGATAACAAATAATGGGCAGAAAGGTTCACTCGGAAGGGCTTTAACTTGCGTTTGTTGAGCTTTTTTGTGATATGTTATTGACGTTTCAGCATGTTTGCGCAAACGGTTGCCCGATTTGTCGATTTGTCCGGATTTTGTCGATTGGTACGGATTGGGTGACCGGACGAGTGTTGCCGTTGGTCTTTCGGTCTGATTCTGACGCGTAAAGATGTTTCGGAAACGGATGCGATGTGCAGACGATGTCCGGAGATTTTTTTGAATATTCGTACGAAAAGCCGGAGCTTTTGTACGAATATCCGGGTAAACTTCCTGATGTTTACTTCAACTTTTCAGCTTTTTTTCCGTCGGGTTGCCTTTTCGGGAGTCCGTGCCTACGGAAAGCTGCTTCAGAATCCTGAACTCGTTTTCTCCCGGCTTCTCGTCGGGATCGGCCTCGCGTACTATCAGGTTCGTCTTGTGCATGATGCAGCTCTCTATGATCAGCCTCAGGGTGGTTACGTCGAAATCTATCTCGCACACCTGTTCGGCTGCCTTGAAGAAGGTGGCCAGCGTCTTGAAACGGAAGTTGCGGACGGTGTCGAAACACGTATGCGTGCCGATGCCCGTGATGCGCTGGATTTCCGACTTCGATACGTGCGACAGGGCGCACAGTGTATCGATGAACTTTCTTAATTCTTTGAGCCACTCGTCTGTCTGTTGCTTCGTAGGCTCGCACGAAGCGTATAATTTTTCGAAATATTTCATTAGTCTTGTCTCTCGGGGGTTATCTCTGCCGTATAGGGCAGTAATTAATACTCTGCCAATCGGTATTTTTACCGGTGAAAGACAAGAACGGAAGTTTACCTGTCAGGTTCTGTTGATGACACAAAGATAACGGAAAAATCGTGGCTGAACGTTTTTCTTTGCGAGAAAAACTTCCCTTGCTTTTACTCTTTCTTTTAATATATAATAGGAAAGGGTGGCAACCCTGGTGGTGCTCTTGTGGTCCGCCGGACATTGTAATAACTTGTAACTCTGAGGGTTTGCTATGCTACACTTTGGTGACGGTGGTGGCCCGCCCTTTCGGGTTGCGTAAAAAAATGAAGAATTATGGAGGTGATAACAACTATGAAAAATCCTGGCAATCTGGGCTTTCTGGTACTTTCGAGGCGACTGCTTACCCAGATGTTTGCCGAAATGTATGGAAAGTGGCATTCCGACTCGCAGGCGTATGTGTATCTGCTCATGGCGGCGTGCTTTACCGATCAGGGTGATACCCCTGGATGCCTGAAACGGGGCGAGCTGTTTTTCTCAGGAAGGGAGCTGAGTCTGCGCTTCGCCTGGAGCCGGAGGCATGTGAACCACTTTATCGGAGAGCTGGAGCAGAACGGTGTGGTGGAGGTGATGAAGGTGCAGAACTGTTCGAAGCTGCGTCTGCTGCACTACGATACGCTGTGCCGCATGCGGGTGAAAAACGGTGCGGACGGAAGACGCAGGAGCGCGGGCGACGAGATGTTCGAGGTGTTCTGGGAACAGTATCACGACATGACGCAGCAGCCTGCCCTCGACATCGAGGCGGCGCGCAAGGCGTGGGGGAAACTGACGCTGGCCGAGCGAGAGGAGGCGGTGGGAAACATCGAGATGTATCTCTGCATGCTGCCGTCTATCGACCGGGCTCGTACGGCGCTGAAGTATTTGCAGATGAAGAGTTTTGTACTCAATTGATTATATTTTTATCTGTGTTGTCTGATGAAACTTTTTAAATTGTCAATCATTGCTGTCCGATAAAACTTTTCAAACCCTCAGTAACTTGTTGATATATAAAAATCAAGCAATAATTTTAACAGGAGGGATTATCCGTAAAGGCAATCGGATTTTCAGTAATGTGAAAAGCAGTATCTGACAGCAGTCATATTTTTAGGATTATGGGGATGGTTTATGCGGAAGAAATAGAAGGGGCGGTACTGGGGGCGTGCCTGCTGGAGCGTTCGGCTCAGGCGGTGGTGCTGAAAAGTCTGCGTGCCGAGATGTTTTACCTGACGGCGCACCGGGTGGTGTTCGAGGCGATAAACGCGCTGTATGCCCGGGGAGCGGCGGTGGATATGCTGACGGTGACCGAGGAGCTGCGTGCTCAGGGACGGCTGGACGATGCGGGCGGTCCGTTTGCCGTGGCGAAACTGGCGGCGGGGGTGGCTACGTCGGCTCACCTGGAGTATCATTGCGGCATCCTGTTTCAGTATTACCTGAGGCGGAAGCTGGTGGAGGTGCTGACACGGGAGCTGGCGGCGGCAAACGATATGACGTGTGATGTGTATGATGTGCTGATTGATACGCAGCGGGAACTGGGGGCGCTGCTCGAGGATTCGCCGCTGGAGAATCACTTGCACCCCATGCCGGAGGTGATGGATGATACGGTGGCGCTGGTGGACCGCCGGCAGGAACTGGCTGTGAACGGGCTGACGGGTGTGCCTACGGGCTTGCAGCGGCTGAACGAGATGACAGGGGGATGGCAGCCGGGCAACCTGATTTTTACGGCGGCGCGTCCGGCCGACGGAAAGACGGCACTCGACTTGTTCTTTGCGCGTCAGGCGGCGATGGCGGGTGTGCCGGTGGTGTTCTTCACGCTGGAGATGACGGCTTCGGAACTGGGCGAGCGTATGGTACTGGCAGAGAGTTCGGCCGATCCGTTGCGTATCCGTCAGGGCAGGCTCTCGCCGGAGGAGGTGGAGGATGTGCACCGTACGGCGGAACGGATGAGCGCGCTGCCGGTGCATGTCGACGATACACCGTACATCAACGTCGACCAGTTGTGTGTCATCGCCAAGTCGCTGCGGGCAAAGGGGCTGCTGGGCTTGCTTATCGTCGACTATCTGCAACTGCTTGCCACGGTGAATCCGGGGCGTACGCGTGAACAGGAGGTGGCGGAGTGCAGCCGCAAGCTGAAGGGGCTGGCGCGCTCGCTGGGGTGTCCGGTCATCGTGTCGAGCCAGCTCAACCGTCAGGCGGAAGACCGGGCGGGGAGTCCGGAGCTGCGTCACCTGCGCGAGAGCGGGGCCATCGAGCAGGATGCCGATCTGGTGATTCTGCTGCACCGTCCGGAGCGTTATCACATCCGGGTGGATCCCGATACGGGGTGGTCTACGCGGGGCATGGGCATCGCCACGGTAGCCAAGCACCGCAACGGGGCGACGGGAAAGGTATATTACGGGTATAATCCCAGCATGACGAAAATCGGCGAGTTCGCGGGTACGCCTGTGACTGCGCCGGCAAACAATTTAAAACGGAAGAATGATGAAGGAAAGAGCAGTGACTTATTCGGTGGTTCCGCGGGTTGATCCGCGTGATATCTCGGCAGAGATGACGTATTATGCCCGTGCACAGGCGCGGGGAGAGGTGACGCTGGGCGACATGGCACGCCGTATTCAGCGGCGGTGTACGGTGACACGTGCCGATACGCTGGCGGTGCTTGTGGCGCTGGAAGAGGAGGTCTGCCGCGGGCTGTGCAACGGCGAGATTGTCCGTCTGGGTGAGCTGGGTTCGCTTCAGGTGGGAGTGAAAAGCGAGGGAGTGCGGCTGGAGGCTGACTTCCACGAATCGATGATAAACAAGATATGGGTGCGTTTCCGTCCGGGCATGGTGCTGAAAGGGATGCTGGACGGGGCGGCTTTCGAACGGGTTTCGCCGCGCAAGGAAGCCGGACGTGCCGGAAAGGGGATGCGGTATGAAAGAAAATGAACACGGCGACGGGGAATTCCGTCTGCGTATCTACGGCAAGTCGGAGCTGGCTTGTCTGTATTTTCCCGACCGTTCGCCGGAAACGGCACGGCGCAATCTGTACCGGTGGATGTACCGCTGTCCGTCCATCCGCGAAGGGCTGGCGGCACTGGGCCACGACAAGCACCGCAAGTTTTTCCTCAAGCCGGAGGTGGAGGTGATCGTGCGGGGACTGGGGGAGCCGTAAGATTAAGAGAGGCTGTTTTTTCGGAACGGGAACGGGGCTGGTGAAACAAAAAACATTATCTTTGCACGAAAATACAGGATTTTGTTTTAAAAATGATTAAATCAAGCAAGGAATAATGATTGACGGACTTATTGAATTGGAAAACGATCTGATAGCGGAAGAATGCGAAAAATATAAGTCGTCAAATCGGATTTCGGAACAAGATTTGAACACGGAAACAGTTGCTGCATTGGCAGAAAATGTGCATTCCTTTCTGATAAACAGCCTTATATATACTTTTCTCTACCAAAAAAAACTTTTGGACTCGGTGGAAATCTCAGGCAGCTATGGATTTTTGCCTGATGGAGAATATTCTCTTTATACTCAGTTTCCGGCAGAAGTAATCCCTTCTTTATGTGAAGAACTGCATATCGTATTTCTGAATGCTGTGATAGAGCGGAAGAACGGCCTTGTTTACAGAAAAAAATCGAAGCATAATCTTATTGATAAGGGAGCGGTTTATACCAGATCTTATGTCGCTTATGAAATAGTGAAAAATACCTTGTCGCGGTGTGATGCAGGGGCTGACATGTCTGTGCTTGATTTTGCCTGTGGTACAGGACGCTTTTATGATTGCATTGTCGATATATTGGATAAAGAATATGGTATACCGCCGGAAAAAAGTATTTTGAATAATATTTTTGCTGTGGATATAGACCCTGTGGCTGTAGCGATTACTCGTATGAAGGCCTTGGCAAGGCTGAAAGAACCTTCTGTTTCGGACATAGAAAAAATATGTGGAAATATTATTCGGAGAAATGCACTGATACAGGAGAATATAATGTTTTCTGATGAATGTCCGTTGAAAAACTCTGATTTTGAGGGAAAGGTAAACGGAGGATTTGATGTGATTGTTTCAAATCCTCCTTATCTGGTTCTGAAACCGGACAAGAAGAAGATTTCGGGAAATAAAGCTGACCGGATTTTAATGTGGGTGTCCTGGTTCAGAACTTCGGGGGCTTATCATTATGCGCTGGAGGGAATGTTGAATCTGTATCAGCTCTCCATTGAAAAGATGATACGGATGCTTAAGCGGAATGGTTATTTGGGAGTAATATGCCCTTCTACATTATTCGCGGATTTGTCAACAACAAAATTGCGGAAATTTTTGTTGGAAAAGAACAAGGTCTGTGAAATAAAATACTTTAGAGAAAGCATCCCGCTGTTTGACAATGTAACGCAGTCGACTAATATATTTTACCTGCAGCGATACGGTATTACCGGCAGGATAAATGTGGAAGTGGACGGGAGATGTTTTGGAGTAGAAATCGGAAGTGTGCGGAAGATTTTCGGGGAAAATATGGAGATACCTCTGATGTCGGATAGGGGGTGGGAGATTCTGGAGAGGCTGTCACAGGTACGGAAGCTGAAGGAATATCCTGAAATACGGAACAGAAGGGGGGAACTGGATCTCACTTTATATAAGCGGTTTATAACACAAGAGCGGACTCCCTACCGGTTGGTACGGGGAAATATGATTGCTGACAACGATATTGAGGATATCAATCACGAATATGTGAAGGGCGAGTTTCTCGGAACTCGTTCGGCTGAATTTCTGAAATGTGATTTTGGCAGAAGGAGGCTGGTCTGTCAGCAGGTTTCCAATATGGGAATATCGCGGAGGCTGAGGTTTGTGTATTGTGAGGAAAATGATATACTGGGAAATAGTTGCAATTACATATCGGCTGAAGAAACAGTCTTGAAGAAGATGTATATTTTGCTGAACAGCAGCTTGTTGAACTGGAGATTTAAGGTGACCAGCTCTAATAATCATATAAATAACTACGAAATAGACGATTTGCCGGTAGTTGATCTGAACAGAGTGGATGAAAACTTTACTTATTCTTCGCAGGAGGAACTGGACAGGTATGTAGGCGAACTGTATGGTTTGACACCGGAAGAGATAAACTGGATAGTACGATGAAATTATATAATCATGTTGTGTTTAAGATGGGGAAACATGAGGCGGAAATAGCCCCTCACATTCCTGAAGGTGGAAACTGGCAGGATATTCCTCTGAGCATATCGGATACTCGTCTGGATAAAATAAGGGAAACCGGAGGACGGACTACTTATTACGGCAGGTTGTGCTGGGACAAGCCAAGCTATACGATCGCCACTTATTTCAATCGGGTAGGGAACGGGTGCAATCTGCACCCTTCGCAATGTCGTGTGCTTTCCAACAGGGAGGCGGCAAGGCTTCAGTCGTTTCCCGACAGTTTTATCTTTCAGGGTTCCAATGCTTCACAGTACAAGCAGATAGGAAACGCTGTGCCTCCTTTGCTGGCCAGGTTCGTCGCTTCACTGATCATGCCTCATTTAAGAGGAATGAATTTTGTGGATTTGTTTGCCGGATGCGGAGGTATGTCGGAAGGATTCATTATGAGCGGATTCCAGCTGATAGCCGCAAATGAAATAGACAAGAGCATTATGGCTACCAACCGATATAATCACTCGCGGTATGCACCGGCTGAGAATTTTATTTTGGGAGATATTACCCAGGAGGAAACCAAGGCGCGCATTATGGAAGCTTGCGGAAATACACCGGTGAATGTGGTTGTCGGTGGTCCGCCCTGTCAGGGATTCTCGTATGCGGGCTGGAGAGATCCGAACGACAAGAGAAACCAGTTGTTCAAGGATTTTGTTGAAATGGTAAACCGGCTGAGGCCGGAATTTTTCGTTATGGAGAATGTGCCAGGTATTCTGACTATGCGTAAGGGGGATGCCATTAAAGAAATTATTGAGGCTTTTACTGAAATCGGTTATCATGTAAATGTACCCATCAAGTTGAATGCCGAGGAATTTGGTGTGCCGCAGCGTAGAAAGCGGGTTTTCATCATCGGTTCACTGGAAGAGATTTCCATACCTCAGCCGTCGCCTTTGTTTTACATGCCATCTGTCAAGACACCGAATATGTGGAACTTGCCCGTAGCCATTACGGTGAGAGATGCTATCGGTTCGCTGCCGGAACTGGAAAACGGGGGAGGAAGTCTGGAAATGGATTATGAGCCTGTGCAGGCATCGGCTTACGACAGGCTCATGTATGGAGAGTTGACTTTCGAAGAGTTTTATAATCTACTCTGACTCGGAAGTAATAATCTTGTCGCACAGAAGTGTGATGAGTTTCCTGACTTCCTGGTCGGCTTGTGTGAAATTTCTGGCTTTGATGCTCTGCATGACGGCAGCCGTTTCTTTGGGAAACTGGTCTGTGTAAAATGTTACTTTACGGTTTTTCTTCATGTCAAATTTTTCCAGACTTTCGAAAGCAACGCGCAGGTATCTTTTCTGATTTTTCCGCTTGTTTTCATTTTCGATAGGGCTTTCGTGTATCTTCAGTTTGTCGGGTTCCAGCGGATTGAAATCCGAAAAACGGTAGTCGTACATGGAGTATTCGGGATGCAGATAAGTCTGGAGAAATTCTTTCCCTCCTTTTTTGTAAATAAGGGAGAACAGTTTCAATACGTTCTGGTGGCATTTAAGCATGAGGGAACTGAGTTTCCGGGCATCTTTGTCGGAAGTGATAGTATTTTTGTACTTGTCCCAGATATATTGGGAATGCCAGCTTACCACCTGATTGCCGTCTGCCTCCAGTGTCAGCAGCTTACGGACATCCGACAGGGAAAGGCGATTGTTCTTCGCACTGTTGCACGCTTTGCACATAGGAGCAAAGTTCGTACTGTGGCAGAATCCGAGCGAAATCGGACCTATATGGTCGGCTGTCATTTTAGCTGTTTCTCCGCAGACCGGACATGTGCACTTTGGAGCTTTCTGGTATTCTCCCATCAGTCTGTTGGCCAGGTTATAGTTGCCGTCGGACCATTCTTCGTAAGCACGCCGGTCTTGCACATAGGTTTTCATGTTGTCTGTATGTCTGCCCTTGTCGGTAAACTGCCGGCAGCACAGTCCGTCGGAATGGTAGCCGTCGAAACGGTCCGGACAATTTGACATGGCTCCCGGAGAGAGTTTGCCTGAACACTTGGCTACATGTGTATCATATATTTGCCGGATCAGGTCGGCTGCATCTGTAAAAGATTTTACCTTGAATATGTGGGCTATGTTTTGCAGATCATTGGTATTCTTGCAAAACTGTTCTATTATTTCCTTTATGGTATAATCTGTCTGCTTCAGCTTGGTGCCGAGTTTCTGGTTGATTCTGGAAAGCGTTTGCTTAGTGGGGTATTCATAATATATGCTGAGCGCCTTTCCACAGATCTGGCATACATGTTTTTTTGTAGGATGTATCTTCCTGACTGCAACGGCATAGTTTCCGGATTTTACGGGAATACCCAGTTCCTCGCATTTCTTGTTCCACCATGCCAGACGTTTCTGTCCGGCGGAAGATTTCTTGGTGGCAACCCATTTAATCTGCGTGTCTTTTTTTCTTTCAAAATAAAGCCCTTCATATTCGGGAGCTGAAACAATGGCTTCTGTGTATTTTTGAAATTCGGGATGCCAGTTTCTGTCAATACCTTCTTCTTGTTTTTTATTCATTGTTTTCTAGTAGTTTAGTTAGATTAATATTTAATGCTTTTGCTATTTTTTCTATATTGACAAGAGTTATGTTTTTTTCTGCACGCTCTATCATTCCTATATAGGTACGGTGAAGTCCGGCATATTCCGCAAGTTTTTCTTGCGAAAGGCGTTGCTCTTTTCGGTACTTCTGGACATTTCTGCCGAATATTTCTAGAATGGAATTGCTACTCATAGTATGTTTTTTTACAAAAATATGTAGGCTTAGATTGAAATTCAACATACTATAGTTAGCATTTTGGGAGTATTTTTTGTTCTTGCTGGTTTGTTGCTTATACACCGTAAGTTTTTCCTCAAGCCGGAGGTGGAGGTGATCGTGCGGGGACTGGGGGAGCCGTAAGATTAAGAAACTATGATATATACTGACACGGGGTGTGAACCTCACGTTTGCGGTATCGCGGCGTGGTTCACACCCCGTTTTTTTTTGTGTATGCTGCATCGGAAACTTAACACTAGAGGTCTGGACGCTTTTTCAGAATCGGATGAGGAAAGAATGAGTAAAATCATTATATTTGCATATGTATCATCAACAGCTGTAGATATGGATTATGATATAAAGGATAAAATGGAGTGGACGATTATTTTCATCAGGGAGTTCGGACGTAAATACGGACTTTCGATGAAGCAGGCATTCAATTACCTGAGTCGTTTCAAAGGGATTGATTTTATCGATCGCCATTATGATTATGTGCATACTCAGTCGTTTGCTTCGATGGTGGACGATATAGCTGAGTATTGTCACCGTCACGGAGGGGCGCTGGTATGAGGCAGTATCATATTCTGTTCTGACTGACACGGGGTGTGAGCCTCACGTTTGCGGCATCGCGGCGTGGTTCACACCCCGTTTTTTGTGTGTATGCTGCATCGGAAACTTAACACTAGAGGTCTGGACGCTTTTTCAGAATCGGATGAGGAAAGAATAGATTGAAAGAAACTTTCTGAGGATGATTGACTGTTAAAAGCAAGAAGTCCCAGTCGTAATGACTGAGACTTCTCTAATTCCTTTTTATAGTGCAGATGCGACGACTAAGCTCGCACGGGCACTTTCGTATTGCAAAGGTAAGCATTATTTTTTATTCCGCCAAACAGTAGGGCTGTTCAACATTCGAGTTTAGAAGTCTGTGCCACAACTTTTTTAGCTTCATCTGTCTGAATGGAGCAGACAAGATTATGGATTTCGTTCTCCAATTCCGTTTTTCGGGTTTGTGAGATGCATCCCAGAATATATCTTACAACATCTATGCCACCTTTAATATTGTGTCTGCAATCGGCAGAAATGTCAGCAGGCAAGCGCTTAATACCTCTGGGAAAGTCCATGCGGTAGATGCAGCCTCCGTGTGCACATTTGTTGCGAAGGACACGAATTGTTTCCATATAATTGTAAAAAACACCTCTTGAACAGCCATAGGCATTGGCTACCAAATCTTTTGCATCCGTCTCTTTCAACGAATCATATAATGTAATGATATTGCCGATTGTCATAAACTCTATGGTTTTCCATGCCGGAGCATATATCCCCGGATGATTTGCATGGTGATGCTGGATTATGGGATTTTTACGCATAGCAGCATAGACCTGCTCTTCAAAGGCATTTACAAAATTGGATGTTACATATTTACGGTTGACAAACCAGCAAGAATCGTCAATATACCGGAGTGATATATTGTAGATGAATTTTGTGCGGATATTGACCTCGATACGGTCGAGAGCGTTAAGCAGAAGTCTGCGGAGTCTGGTATCAAACTCATAAAGATCATACACACTCTTGAATGTTGTGCCCGGTTTTAGCTTATGGTCACGGTGTTCCAGACATGGGAATTTTATCTCATAAGGAAAAGAATAGAATCCTAGCCGATAATAACCGACGTCAAGAAGAATTTCTTTTGCTTTCTCCTCATCATCAAACATCATACCGTTTGATTTAAGTTGGGCAATTTGCTGGTCTATCGTATATGCTTTTTTCATTGCTGTTTTTAATTGAAAAACAAATTTACTCTTTTTTATGAAAACAAGCGCCTTTTGTTGCGCTTTGATTTTATCTGCCGGCAATATGCTGTGCCGTACAAAGACATAGCCAGGTATTCACACCCCGTTTTTTTTGTGTGTATGCTGCATCGGAAACTTAACCGTTTTGAAACAGGATTGCCACATGCGCGTTTCTGTTTTGAAATACGCTGCCTTTAATTTTGCGCAATGAAAATTAAGGATTTTTGATTGCTTGAAAAACGCTGGTTGTCATGTAGATAGCTGGTAATGAAAAGGTAAGGAACAGGTTGGGAAAATTTACAATTTAAAAATAAAATGAAAAAAATTGCAGCGTATTTACTTTGCTTTTTGCTGATTGCTGTCTTGCCGCTGATGGCGTGCAGCAACGATGGAATGACGGAGGCTGTGGCAGGCAGCTTCGAGGTACAGTTTGAATGCCCTTCGCTGATAGAAGTGGCCAAGGGAGGGGAATATACGTTCCAGGTGACCGGGAGTAACAAGCCGGCGGAATCGGATGTGATTATTCTGGAATCGACAGGGGGAATCTCGTATACGTGTGTGCTGGTGAGTGTTTCGGAAAACAGTTTTACCATAAAGCTTGCCGACGGATGCGAAAGCGGTACGTACCGGGTGTTCATCAAGCGTGGTGACCGCAAGAAACAGATTGGTACTACCTATATTAATATTGTAAAGGGAATTGATTTCACGCCGGATGCCGGAACGACGGTGTACGGGGTGGTATCGACAGCCGACGGTCCGGTGCAGGGTGTTGTGGTATCGGACGGTGTAGAGGTGAGCGTGACCGACGAACGGGGTATCTACCAGCTTCAGTCGGAAAAGAAATGGGGGTATGTGTTTATCTCCGTTCCTTCGGGATATGAAGTTCCTGCCGAGGGAGTCTTGCCTCGGTTCTACCAGATGATGAAGGGGGATGCCGCTACAACGGAGCGTGTGGACTTCTCGCTGACTGAGGTGGAAGGACAGGATAATTATAAGGTGTTTATGCTGGGCGATATGCATCTGGCCAACCGCACGGGCGACCTGGGACAGTTTATGGACTTTGCCGAGGATCTGAACAGCTACCGTGCCTTGCATCAGCACGAAAAGATGTATGCCATTACGCTGGGCGACATGACCTGGGACCTGTACTGGTATTCGAACAGTTATGCGCTGCCTGAGTACCTGAATACCATCAACAATCAGGTGAAGGGACTTCAGATTTTCCATACTATCGGAAATCATGACTACGACTACAAGGCTACGAGCGATGAGGAGGCGGGAAGCCGTTTCATGGATTATATCGCTCCGACATATTATTCGTTCAACATCGGAAAGGTGCACTACGTGGTGCTGGATGACATCGATTGCGGCAACTACGACGGCACTACCTCGCGCGACTACGAGAAGCGTGTGTCGGCCGAACAGCTGAGCTGGCTGTCGAAGGATCTGGCATATGTCGACAAGTCGACACCGCTGGTAGTGGTGATGCACGCACAGCTGTTCTACCCGTCGCAGACGGAAGGTTTCAAGATAGACCATGATGTGCTGAACACTACGCAGCTGCTGGACGTGCTGGACGGCTACAAGGTGCATTTCGTGACCGGACATACGCACCTGAGTTTCAACGTGACTCCGGAGGATGAGGTAACGGGCGGACGCGAGGTGTACGAACATAACGCGGGTGCGATATGCGCTTCGTGGTGGTGGTCGGGCTACCTTACTCCGGGTGTGCACATCAGTCCCGACGGAACACCGGGCGGATACTCGGTATGGGATGTGAACGGAACGGACATCGAATGGATATACAAGGCTACGGGATGGACGGAGGATTACCAGTTCCGCAGCTACGACCTGAACAATGTGCATTTCTCGATGGCGGATGTGCCGCAGATGCCGGCCAGTGTACCGGCTTCGGTCAAGGCGAAATTCCAGCGCTATGTGGATGCTTATCCGGTGAACAAAGACAACGAGGTGCTGATAAACATCTGGAACTGGAATCCGCGCTGGACGCTGACGGTGACCGACGAGAAGGGCAACAAGCTTACTCCTGAGGAGGTATGGGCTTACGATCCGCTGCATGTGGCAGCGCTGAGCGTGAAGCGTTTCAACTCGTCGACACTGAGCTCTACACCGAGCTTCATTACCGAAAACTTTACGCATTTCTTCAAGGTGAAGGCGGCGGATGCCGACGTGGATCTGACCATCACCGTGCGCGATGAGTTCGGACACGAATGGACCGAGCAGATGCAACGTCCGAAGGCGTTCTCGACGGATGCTTACAAGATTCCATAACATTTTCTTATTGAAACTATATACTATTTATCAAACTGAAAACTATGAAGAAATTTTATCTGGTTCTTGCCTTGAGCGGAATCATGCAGATGGGATTCGGACAGGCGGTTGACAAGAGTGTGGATATACCTGATCTGGACAATTATCAGACTCTGAAATGTGATTTTCATATGCATACCGTGTTCTCCGACGGACTGGTATGGCCGACGGTGAGAGTGGACGAGGCGTATGCTGAGGGGCTGGATGCCATTGCCATTACGGAACATCTCGAATACAGACCACACAAGGCGGACATTCAGGCGGACCACAACCGTTCGTACGAGATCATGAAGAAGTATGCCAAAGATAAGGGCGTGATTGTAATCAAGGGTAGTGAGATAACCCGCTCCATGGCGCCGGGACATCATAACGCCATCTTTATTTCGGACAGCAATCCGCTGGACACAAAAGAATATAAGGATGCTTTCCGTGCTGCCAAGTCGCAGGGGGCATTCATCTTCTGGAATCATCCGGGATGGGACTCACAGCAGCCGGAAGAAACCAAATGGTGGGACGAACATACATACTTGTATGAAAACGGATGTATGCAGGGAATAGAGGTAGCCAACGGTGACTTTTATTATCCTGAGGCATTGCAGTGGTGTCTGGACAAGAAGCTGACCATGCTGGGTACATCGGACATTCATCAGCCGATACAGACTGATATCGACTTCGACAAGGGTGAACACCGCACCATGACGCTGGTATTTGCCAAAGAACGCACGGCGGAAGGTATCCGTGAGGCGCTCGAAAACCGTAGAACGGCTGTCTTCTTCAAGAATCAGATTATCGGTGAGGAACAGTGGCTGAGAGAGCTGTTCGGCAAGGCGGTAACCATCGAAAAGATAGACAAGAACGAGAAGCGCGTGCAGTTTGTGGTTTATAACAACTCGGACCTGACATTCTCGCTGAAGAAGGGAGAGCATGACGCAAACCTGATATATTTCAGAGAATATACCATCGAACCAAAATCGAAACACACTATCACGGTGAAACTGAACGGTGGAGTTACATCGGGCAAGGTAAATTTTGAAGTGACCAACATGGTGGTGAAACCGGGAAAAAGTCTTGACTATCAGTTCAGTTTTTAATTGACACGTTTACTATTCCAAAACAAAATATTTATTTATGAAAGTTTTCAATTCGTATGTTTTTTTGCTGTTGCTGTTGCTGACGGGCAGTGTCTCTACGCTGTCGGCGCAGAACAGAACAGTATCGGGTAAGGTACTGGATGCCTTGCAGGAACCGCTTATCGGGGTGTCTATCGTCATCGATGGAACTACTCAGGGAAGCATTACTGATGTAGACGGAGCCTTCGAGCTTCAGATACCTGCCGGTGGGGCTACTCTGAATTTCTCTTATGTGGGTTATCTTACCGAAAAGGTAAAGGTGAAACCGGGACAGAAAAATATTGTGGTATATATGCAGGAAGATGCCATCATGCTGGATGAGGCGGTGGTTATCGGTTACGGTACGCAGAAGAAGGTGAACCTGACGGGAGCCGTGGCTACGGTGGGCAGCGAGAAGCTGGAAAACCGTGCGACTCAGTCGCTGGCAAACATGCTGCAAGGTTCGGTAGCCGGTCTGAATGTCACTACTTCGTCGGGTGTGCCGGGCAGCTCGCCCAGCATCAACGTGCGTGGTACGACTTCTATCAACAGTGCCGATCCGCTGGTGCTGATAGACGGTGCGGTGGGTGAACTGGACCGTGTGAACCCGAACGACGTGGAGTCTATCTCGGTCATCAAGGATGCGTCGGCTGCGGCTGTATACGGTGCGCGTGCGGCATTCGGTGTGATTCTGGTCACAACCAAGTCGGGCTCGGCACAGGACGGAAAGGCTACCGTGCGTTACAGCGGCCGTCTGGGATGGCAGGCTCCTACCACGACTACCGATTACGAAACAACCGGTTACTGGTCGGTGTATACGGTAAACACCTTCTGGCGTGCGAAGAACGGTACGAACTACGTGGACTATACCGACTACGACATGCAGCAGCTGCTGGCTCGTGTGAACGACAAGACGGAGAACCCCGACCGCCCGTGGGTAGTGGAAGATACAAGAAACGGTCGCCGTCAGTGGGTGTACTACGGCAACTACGACTGGTGGCACATGATGTACAACGACCGTCGTCCTACCCAGCAGCACAGCATCTCGCTGAGCGGGGGTACGAAGGATGTGAAATACCTGGTGAGCGGGGCATACGATTACCAGAAAGGTATCCTGAACATGAATCCGGATATCTACCGCAAGTATAACCTGCGTTCGAAGATTGACTTTACCATCAACCGCTATGCTACGCTGAGCAACAATACTTCGTTCTATGGCTCGCAGTATACTTTCCAGGGAAACGGAAGCATTGACGATACCATCGGTTACAGCGGACGTCACGCGCTGGCATGCTTCCCGATGAAGAACCCTGACGGCTCATGGCTGTACGGTACTCCTTACCTGAACTATAAGGTGGGCAACGGACGTCATATCATGCTGGGTGAGGGATCGCACCGCAACGTGAACCGCACGAACGATTTCTCGAATACTACACGACTGGTCATCACACCGATCAAACAGCTGAGTCTGACGGGTGACTTTACTTACCGTCTGTACCAGACACGCAATACACACCGTTCGAACAACCTGTTCTACCGCGAATATCCGGACGGACCGCTGTTGTCGTATGCTACCGGAGCCGGTCTGAACAAACTGAGTGAATCGGTGAACACACGCAACTATTATTCGGCAAACGTTTTTGCCAACTACGAAGATACATTCGGCGAAGCACATCACGTGACTGGAGTGGTCGGTTTCAACTACGAACGCATGTATCTGAAGAATGTTTCGGCTGCGGGACAGAACCTGACTTCTACTTCGCTGGACGACCTCGACCTGGTGGGACAGAACTCCAAAGGGGAGGTGCTGACCGAAGTGGGTGGCGGACAGAGCGAATATGCGCTGGCTGGTTTCTTCGGCCGTGTGAACTACGACTACAAGGGACGCTACCTGTTTGAGGCGAGCGGACGCTACGACGGTACATCGCGTTTTGCTGCCGGAAGCCGCTGGGGATTCTTCCCTTCGGGTTCGGTGGGATGGCGTATCTCGGAAGAACCGTTCTTCAAGCCGCTGAGCGGATATGTAGACAACCTGAAGCTGCGTGCTTCGTTCGGTAGCCTGGGTAACCAGAATGTTTCTTCTTACTATACATACATGCGTCTGATTTCGGTAAGCGACTTTGCCGGCTTCACGTTCGGCGAGGGCAGCTCGATGGCGAAATATGCTACACTGGGTGCGCCGGTGGCATCGGACCTGACCTGGGAAACTTCGGAACAGTGGGACTTCGGTTTCGACCTGACCATGCTGAAGAACCGCCTGAACATTACCGTAGACGGATATGTGCGCAACACACTGAATATGCTGACCGACGGTGTGGAACTGCCGGCTGTGTATGGAGCCAGTGTACCGGATATGAATACAGCCGACTTGCAGACAAAGGGATACGAAGTGACAATGTCGTGGAGAGATCAGTTCGAACTGGCCGGACGTCCGCTGGAATACAGTCTGGGATTCAACGTGAGCAACTACAAAAGCTACATTACCAAGTATGACAATAAAGACAAGACATTTGCCAAGGATTACTACGAAGGCATGCGCATCGGAGAAATCTGGGGATTTGTGACAGACGGTCTGTTTGCTACCGACGAGGAGGCACAGGCGTATGCCAAGGAGGTAGACCTGAGTTACATGGTAGACGGACTGACCGGAGGCTGGAAGGCCGGCGACGTGAAGTTTGTCGACCTCGACGGTGACGGTATGGTGGATATAGGCAGCAACAATGTAGCCGATCCGGGCGACCGCAAGGTATTGGGTAACTCACTGCCCAGCCTGTCGTATGGTATCAATGCCAGTGTACGCTGGTGCGGATTCGATGTATCGGTGTTCTTCCAGGGAACAGGTAACCACTACCGGTATCCTCACGGACACATGATGTCGTTCTGGGGTCCGTTCTCTTATCCTTACCAGACCTTCCTGCAGAAGGATTTCATGGACAAGGTGTGGGCCGAAGACAATACGGACGCTTACTTCCCGCGTCCGATGGCATACTCGTCGACTTCCGGTCCGCTGAGCAAGGTGAACGACCGCTATTTGCAGAACATCCGCTACATGCGTCTGAAGAACCTGACCGTAGGATATACCATTCCGGTGAACCTGACAAAGAAAATCGGTATCGGTCAGGCGCGTTTCTATTTCTCGGGCGAGAACCTCTGCTACTGGTCGCCGCTGAAGAAGATTACCAAATACGTGGATCCGGAAGGAGCCATCAGCCGCAGCAACGATACGTACAACGAAAGTTTCTATCCGTGGCAGAAGACGCTGCTGTTTGGTGTAGACATCACTTTCTAAACGGAAATTCATTGAATAAAACAACCAAGAACAGATTCGTATGAAAAAATATATATTTACAGCACTGGTACTGACAATGGGGTTGACTTCGTGTGACGGTTTGCTCGACCTGACTCCTAAAAGCGAGATATCGCAGAATGACTATTTCAAGACAGAGAGCGACTTGCAGCTTTTCAGTAACTCGTTTTACAACAACCTGCCGGACAAGAGCCCTTTCGACGACCAGAGTGACCTGTACGTGCGGCAGAATCTTTCCGACGAGATGCTGGGCGGAAACAACCGTACCGTGCCTGCTTCGGGCGGGGGATGGACATGGACCGACCTGCGCAAGATGAATACCCTGCTGGCGTATGTGAATCAGTGCGGCGACGAGAATGCGGTGGTGAAATATACGGCACTGACCCGCTTCTTCCGTGCGTTCTTCTATTTCGAGAAAGTCAAACGCTTCGGCGATGTGCCCTGGTACGACGTGGAACTGGGTTCTGCCGACGAGGCACTGTACAAGCCGCGTGACTCGCGTGAGCTGGTGATGACCAAGATGATAGAGGATATCGACTATGCCATCGATAATCTTCCTACACGCGAGGAAGAGTCGAGCAGTCCGTTCCGTGTGAACCGCTGGGCGGCACTGGCGCTGAAGGCACAGTTCTGTCTGTACGAAGGTACGTACCGCAAGTATCACGACCTGAAGCTGGAAGGCAACGATTATACGTATTACCTGGATCTGGCTGCCAAAGCTGCCGGTGAGATTATCAATGATGGTCCGTACAAGCTGTACTCTACCGGACATCCGGAATCGGACTACCTGAATCTCTTCGCTGCCGAGGATGCGAATCCGGATGAATATATCCTGGCTATCAAGTTCGACTACAGTCTGGCTATCCATCACAATGCCAACGGACATACGCTGGTTCCTACTCAGGGACGTCCGGGACTGACACGCAAGATGGTGAATATGTATCTGATGAAGGACGGAAGCCGCTTTACCGACCGGCCGGGATGGCAGGAAATGAGCTTCCTGGAGGAAACAAAGGACCGCGACCCGCGTCTGGCTCAGAGCATCCGTACACCGGGATATACCCGTATCGGGGAAACAACGGTGCTTCCTCCCGATCTTTCGGTTACTGTGACTGGCTACCAGCCGATCAAGTTCGTGCAGGGGCCGACTGCTTCCGGCGGACAGGTAGACCGCAACGACCGCAATACGAACGACTTGCCTGTGTACCGCTATGCCGAAGTGCTGCTGAACTATGCCGAGGCGAAGGCGGAACTGGGTACGCTGACTCAGGAGGATCTGGATATCTCTGTGAACCTGTTGCGTGACCGTGTAGGTATGAACGACGCGCACCTGAACATGGCTGCTGCCAATGCCAATCCGGACCGTTATCTGTCGGCTAAGGAAACGGGTTATCCCAACGTATCGGGAAGCAACAAGGGGGTGATTCTGGAAATCCGCCGTGAGCGTGCCGTTGAATTGAATCAGGAAGGTTTCCGCTTCGACGACCTGGTGCGCTGGAAAGCCGGAGCCTGCATCGATCAGGATATCTACGGTATGTATTTCGCCGGTGCGGGTGAATACGACCTGAGCGGCGACGGTAATCCGGATGTGATCTTATATAATAAAGGTACTGCGAAACCGGAAGCCGGCAGCGGGGTGCTGGTGTACGAAATCGGCAAGGATATTCTGCTGACAGGAAGCAACAGCGGATATGTGTACTCTCACAAGAATATCGTGCGCAACGGTTTCAATGAGGAGCGTGACTATCTGTACCCGATTCCTATCAACGAACGTTCGCTGAACCCGAATCTGACACAGAATCCGGGATGGAGCGACGGACTGGGTTTCTAAACTTCAGCTTCTGTTCTGAAACAAAACAGCTAATCTCTCTTGAAACATCAGTTGGTTTTTCGGGAATGGAATAAATAATCTGTCTCTTGAAACATCAGCAGGTTTTAGGGGAATGAAATAAATAATCTGTCTCTTGAAACATCAGTTGGTTTTTCGGGAATGGAATAAATAATGTATCTCTCGAAATATCAGCAGGTTTTAGGGGAATGGAATAAATAATCTATCTCTTGAAATATCAGCAGGTTTTTCGGAAAAATGGAATAAATAATGTATCTCTTGAAACATCAGCAGGTTTTTCGGGGGTGAAACAGGAATTTTCTGGAAAGATCCTTCAACTGCAAAACAAACAAATTAACTCTGTAAAACATATGAAACTGATCAATTATATCATGGCTTCGGTGCTGTTTCTCTCGGCAACGCTTCTGGGCAGTTGCGGCGAAGAGGAGAATACGCTTTCGAAAGCTGTACTGGCAAGTGCCAGTGCCCTGGACTTTGAGGCTGAAGGGGCACAGCCGAAAACGATTACCGTGTATGCGGATGCCGACTGGGTGATGGAGGACTTGCCCGAATGGATTACGGTGACTCCTGCCACAGGAAACGGTACGACGGATGTGACGGTATCGGTAACTGACAACATGCGCGACGGGGCGGAGGATAATCCGCGCAAGGCGACAATCGTATTCAAGGGCTGTACGCTGGCAAGCCGTGCGGAGGTAGTGGTTTCGCAGGATGGCGACAAGTACCGCGACTGTCAGGAGTATACAGTGGACGAGCTGCCGGCACTGGAAGATGAAACGGTGGTTTCGGTTCCGGAAGCACTGGTTACGGCGGTGACGACTTCGGGCTGCATCGTAACCGACGCACAGTACGCTGTAAACATGTTCCTGCAAACCGCAACTGCCGTGAACGTGGGCGACAAGGTAGCGGTGAAAGGTTCGAAAGGCACAGACGCACACGCCTTGCCTTACGTGGTATGCGACGAGGTACGTGTGGTATCGGAAGGCAATAATATCGGTTATCCGGAAGCTCACGACGTGACTGCCGAAGTGGACAGCTACACATCGGATAGCCGTGAATGGATTTCGGCAAGCGGTGTGCTGAGCGGTAACAATGTGACGATAGACGGTGCGGTGAACTCGGTGTCTATCATCGACGCGCCCGAAAGCTTGAATCTGGCAGCCCTGAACGGTCACAAGGTGACGGTGTACGGCTACTTCGACGGAGTGGCTGCTCCTGCACTGCGCATACAGGCCGCACGCATCGAAGACAAGGGTGTGGTAGAGGTGATCTATTTCTCGGAAGACTTTGAGTGGCTGTTGCCCTGGGCAGAGAACAGTGGCGCCGGACAGACAGTGGAAAACGACGGATCGGGTACTGCTCCGCAGATTTACAGTGCGAAGAACGACGAGGGACAGACGGCTGCCGAAGCGTTGCTGGCTCACGGATACGGACTGGAAGAAAGTCGCGGTGCTTCTATCTACCTGCAGAAATGTTACCTGAAGTTCGGTAAGGCAGACTATCAGGCAGGACTGACACTGCCGGCTGTAGACGGCATACCGTCAGGCGAGAAGGTAATGCTTTCGTTCGACTGGGCGCCGATGGTGGGCGGTACGAGAAAGTTCGACCCGGTACAGCTGATCATCACCGTGACCAACGGCAGCGAGACAGTCGGACTGGATCCGATAGGACATAACTTTGTGAATGAGGTAGACAAACTGGAATGGCTGCATGCCGATGTGGTGCTGGAGGGTGTTTCCATCACGAAAGATACACGCATCACCATCAAGTCGGATGCATGGGGTGAAACTGCCGCCACTTCGGGCAGCAGTGTCTATCGCCGCTGGTTTATCGACAATATCAAACTGAGCCGCGCCAACTGACAGGTGCGGTAGCAGAGAAAAGCCACGGGCTGTACGGCCTGTGGTTTTTTTATTTTTATCGTAACAATGCAATCCTGTAGGCGGACGGTGACGGACACTGCCCGGAACTGGCTATGTATCTTTGTGATACAGAAAAGAGATTGAAAGCTTTCAACAGGTATTCGTTTTAATCATTTAAAAAGTAAAAAGATTATGGAAAGAGCAGTGACTTATTCGGTAGTAGCAAGAAAGAAACCTAATGATCTGGAAGGTAGTGCCAAATATTATGCCCTGGCACAGGCACGCGGCGAGATGGGAATCCGTGAAATGGCGGACCGTATTCAGCAGATGTGTACGGTGACACGTGCCGATACGATGGCGGTGCTGATTTCGCTGGGTACGGTGATGCGTGACGGTCTGTGTGCCGGAGAAATCGTGCGTCTGGGCGACCTGGGCTCGTTTCAGATCGGTCTGAACGGTGAGGGTAGTGTCACGGAGGAAGAATATCACACCGGACTGATAAAGAAGGCGCATATCAACTTCCGTCCGGGAGCCGATTTGTCGGACATTCTGAATTCGCTGAGCTACGAACGTGTGCCGGTAAAGCCTAAAAAAGAGGAGTAAGACTCCGGAAGGGAGATGCGGACAGATGTGAAATATAAAAAACAAGGAGGAATGTATGACTGGAAAGGTAAAATGGATTCTGATCAGGATAATCAAGTGTCTGTATTGCATACTGACCGGAAAGAAAGGAGGGTGTGATGAGAAAGATTGACATGATTGTCATTCATTGTTCGGCAACGAGAGCGGATGCTCCGCTCTCGCCCCGCCAGCTGGAGGAAATGCACCGGCAGCGCGGGTTCGACGGATGCGGGTATCATTATTATGTAAGGCGCGACGGAGAAATATGTACGATGCGTCCGGTAGACCGTCCCGGAGCGCACGCCAAAGGATATAACCAGCACAGTATCGGTGTGTGTTACGAAGGAGGACTGGACGAGCAGGGACGTCCTGCTGATACACGTACGGAACTTCAGAAGCGTTCGCTCAGGGTGCTGGTGAGAGTGCTTGCCATGGACTTCCAGACACGTCGGATAGTAGGACATCGCGACCTGAGTCCGGACCTGGACGGTGACGGGGTGATAGAACCGGAAGAGTGGACGAAGGTGTGTCCCTGCTTTGATGTTGGGACGGAATTATAAGAAAATTTATGTACAGTGTTGTGATGATATGTTTTTGTGTTAAAAAGCTATCAAAATGTAATATGTAAAATAAATATGTGTGTTATTAAATTTTAACACTTATATAAATCTTTGGTTTATAGTAATTTGTATTAAGGGACTCTTTTAAGGAGTCCCTTATTTTTTGAATATTTGTTATTGTTTGTTTTTATATGGTTTTATCCATAGATTCTCGAAGGGGGGTATAAAAATGTTCAAAGTGTTAGCAAGATATTGGTGTTTATGGTAAAAAATAAAGCTAAAACTGTATATTTGATAATTTATAGAATATGCAAGAATATTTATGTATTTTGCTTTAATTTTTTGTTTTTTAATGAAATGATATGTATATTTGCGTCCGTTATTAAAATTTTATTAGAATATGGAAAAGCGAATTACACTTTTTTGTGCCTTTTTGTTAATAGGCATAAGTCTGGCGATAGCTCAGGCTGTACAAGTGACAGGTGTCGTGGTGTCTGCGGAGGATGACATGCCTGTCGTGGGAGCTTCTATTTTGGTTAAGGGAACTTCTAATGGTACAATTACGGATATCGACGGAAAGTTTACGCTGAAAGTTAACAAGGGGGCTAAACTTGAAATCAGCTATATCGGTATGAAATCGCAGACAGTAGCTGCCAAAAATAATATGAAGGTGGTACTGGAATCGGATACAGAAGTGCTGGATGAAGTCGTAGTTACCGGTATGCAGCGTATGGACAAGCGATTATTTACAGGTGCGTCAACAAAAATATCTGCCGAAGACTCTAAACTTGACGGTGTGCCGGAAATCAGCCGTGCCCTGGAAGGACGTGCAGCCGGTGTATCGGTTCAGAACGTATCAGGTACTTTCGGTACAGCTCCGAAAATCCGTGTACGTGGTGCCACATCTATCTACGGTAGCTCTAAACCGTTGTGGGTAGTAGATGGTGTAATCATGGAGGATGTAACGGAAGTAGGTGCTGACGATTTGTCTTCGGGTGATGCCGTTACACTGATCAGTTCGGCTATCTCTGGTTTGAATGCTGACGATATCGAAAGCTTCCAGATTCTGAAGGATGGTTCGGCTACTTCTATCTATGGTGCTCGTGCCATGGCAGGTGTGATTGTCGTTACTACCAAGAAAGGTAAGGCAGGTTCTAACAAGATCAGCTATACAGGTGAATTCACCATGCGTCTGAAACCGAACTACCGTAACTTCAACATCATGAACTCTCAGGAACAGATGGACGTATACAAGACACTGGAAAGCAACGGTTACCTGACATTTGCCGATGTATACCGTGCTTCTAACAGTGGTGTATATGGTAAGATGTATCATTTGATCAACAGTTACGACGCAAACACAGGATTTGGCATGCCAAACACTCCGGAAGCAAGAAATGCTTATCTGCGTGAGGCTGAATACAGAAATACAGACTGGTTTGATGTTTTGTTCAATAACAGCATTTCGCAGAACCATGCAATCAGTATGACAAGTGGTACTGAAAAGGCTTCGTACTATACTTCACTGAGTGTGATGAACGACCCGGGATGGACCAAACAGAGCAAGGTACAGCGTTACACTGCCAACCTGAACGCTTTGTATAACATTACCAAGAAAGTTTCATTGAACCTGATCGGTAACGCTTCTTACCGTAAACAGCGTGCACCGGGTTCGTTAAGCTCGAATCTGGACCCTGTAAGTGGTGAAGTAAAACGTGACTTCGATATCAACCCGTATTCTTACGCGCTGAATACTTCACGTGCACTCGACCCGAATGAATACTACGTACGTAACTATGCGCCGTTCAACATCTTGCATGAACTGGAAAACAACTATATGGACCTGGATGTAGTAGATATGAAATTCCAGGGTGAATTTAAATACAAACCTATCAATAAGGTAGAACTGAGTGTGCTGGGTGCTTACAAGTATTCTACTACTACTCAGGCTCACAAGATTACTGACTATTCTAACCAGGCATGGGCTTACCGTGCAATGGATGATGCTACTATCCGTGACGCTAACCCGTGGCTGTATACTGACCCGGATGTATCGAATGCATTGCCGGTATCGGTTCTTCCGGTGGGAGGTTTCTACCGTGAAACTAAATATGGCATGAACAGTTACGACTTCCGTGCTACTGCCAGCTACAATGACGTATTTAATGAAAACCATATCTTCAACTTCTTCGGTGGTATGGAGTTGAACGCTACCGACCGTACACAGACTTGGTTCCAGGGTGTAGGTTTGCAGTATGATATGGGTATGCTTCCTTCTTACGACTATTTGTACTTCAAACAGGGTAATGAGGAAAATGCTGCTTACTACGGTGTGTCTACAACCCGCTCTCGTGACGTGGCTTTCTTCGGTACAGCTACTTATTCATGGAAAGGTAAATATACAATAAACGGTACAGTCCGTTATGAAGGTTCTAACAAGCTGGGTAAGAGCCGTTCGGCACGCTGGCTTCCTACATGGAACGTTTCGGGTGCATGGAACGCACACGAAGAAAGCTGGTTCGAAAACCTGAGACCGGCCTTGTCTAACCTGACTCTGAAGGCTTCTTACTCACTGACTGCCGACCGTGGTCCGGCTGAGGTTTCTAACTCACGCGTAATCATCAACAGTTATAACTCTTACCGCCCGTTTGCCAGTGTAAGTGAATCCGGACTTCAGATTACAGAACTGGAAAACAGTGAGCTGACTTACGAAAAGAAACATGAGTTGAATATCGGTGCTGAAATCGGTTTCCTGGATAACCGCATCAATCTGGCTATGGACTGGTACAAGCGTAACAACTACGACTTGATCGGTATCATCAATACAATGGGTGTAGGCGGACAGATTTCAAAATATGCCAATGTTGCCAGCATGAAGTCACACGGTGTGGAATTTACATTGTCTACAAGAAACATTGTAACACGCGACTTCAAATGGAATACTGACTTTATCTTCTCTAACGCGAAGAACGAAGTTACCGAACTGGATGCTAACTCACGTGTTATCGACTTGATTTCTGGTACAGGTTTTGCTCTGGAAGGTTATCCGGTACGTTCACTGTTCTCTATGGACTTCCAGGGACTGAACGAACAAGGTCTCCCGACATTCATCAATGAAAAGGGTGAAGTGACTGTAAGTGACATCAACTTCCAGGAACGTAACGTTAAAGATCATCTGGTTTACGAAGGTCCGACCGATCCGACAATTACCGGTAGTTTCGGTAACGTATTTACCTACAAGAACTTCAAACTGAATGTATTTATCACTTACTCATTCGGAAATGTAATCCGTCTGGATCCGGTATTCAGCAATGAATATACTGACTTGGATGCAACACCGAAAGAATTTGTAAACCGCTGGACTAATCCGGGTGACGAAAATATTACTAACATACCGGTTATCGCCGATACACGTATGAACCGTCAGGATTCTCAGTTGAACCGTGCATACAATGCATACAACTACTCTACAGAACGTATTGCCAAAGGTGACTTCATCCGTATGAAGGAAATTTCACTGAACTATGATTTCCCGAAATCACTGGCCAGCCGTATGAAACTGAGCAACCTGTCACTGAAACTTCAGGCAACCAACCTGTTCCTGATTTATGCTGACAAGAAGCTGAACGGTCAGGATCCGGAATTCTTCAACACCGGTGGTGTGGCTGCTCCTGTTCCTAAGCAGTTTACTTTGACTTTGAGATTGGGTATTTAATTTGATTTAAAAGAGAAAATTATGATGAAAAATATAAAAACATACAGTGCTGCTTTATTGATGGCGTGGGCTTTCGCTTCGTGTAGCGATTTCCTTGATACAGTGCCAGATAATCGTGCAGAAATTGATACGGAGTCGAAGGTTACCAGTCTGCTGGTTTCGGCTTATCCTAACTATTATCCGATAATGATGTTTGAACAGGCTTCGGACAATACAGCTGACAACGGTGAGATGTATAGCTTTGAATTCCAGCAGGAACAGGATGCCTATCTGTGGAGTGATATCAAGACAGATACGGATCAGGACTCTCCGCAGGGAATGTGGAACGGACTTTATATGGCGATTGCTTCGGCAAACCATGCACTGCAGGCTATCGAACAGATGGGAAATCCGGCTTCGCTGAACGCTCAGAAGGGTGAAGCGCTGTTGTGCCGTGCATATGCACATTTTGTCTTGGTTAATATTTTCTGTGAGGCTTACGATCCGGCTACCGCTGCGGAAAAATTGGGTATTCCTTACGCTACGAAACCGGAAACAGAAGTAGCTCCTGAATATACCAGAGGTACACTGGAAGAAACTTATCAGCATATTGAGGCTGATTTGCTGGAAGGACTTCCGCTGATTAATGACAATTTATATTCAGTGCCTAAATATCATTTCAACAAGAAGGCTGCCAATGCTTTTGCCGCACGTTTCTACCTGTTCTATGTAAAAGAAGATAAGTCGAACTATGAAAAGGTGCTGGAATATGGTAAGGCTGTTTTGGGTACAAATCCGGCAAGATCACTGCGCCAGCTGCAGGCCGATCTGGGTTCTATCACTGAAATAGATGAAAGAGGCGATGCGTATATTTCTGCTTCGGTAGATGCCAACTTGCTGATTACTCCGATTAACAGTTCATGGCCTTATATTTATGGTCCTTACAACATGGCAAAACGTTATGGCATGAACCGTACAGTGACTGAAACAGAAACTTTGTGGGCAGATTCTCCATGGAACAACCCATTGTTTTATGCCAGCTTGAATGGTGTAGAACAGAAGTTGTCTTTCTTCAAGTATCGTATGTACTTTGAATATACAGATAAGGTAAACGGTATCGGTTATCGTCACGCTGTAATCGTTCCGTTCAGCACAAACGAAACGTTGCTTTGCTGCATCGAAGCTAATATCCTGAAGGCTCAGCCTGATTATGCTACTGCTGTAGAATATATGAACGAATGGCTGGATGCATCGAAGGGTGACGGAAGATATGGTGATCCGAAGACTTTGACTGAAGATGATATCGTGAGCTTCTATGAAGGTGTAGGATATACGCCGATACCTGTGACTGATGAAACCAAACGTACAGTGAAGAAACACCTGAATCCTTGCTTCTCGTTTGTAAACAAGAAACAGGAAAATATGATTCATTGTTTGTTGCAGATGCGCCGTATCGAAACTATTCACGACGGTTCACGCTGGATGGATGTAAAACGCTACGGTATTGAAATTACTCATAACCGTGATGGTATGGACCCGATCGTATTGACAAAAGATGATCCGCGTCGCGCATTCCAGTTGCCACAGGATGTTATAGAAGCTGGTCTGGAGGCTAATCCTCGATAAATGAACTTTAAAATGATAGTTGTTATGAAAAAGATAAAATACTTATTTTTAATATTGGTAGCCATGTGTACGGCTACTTCATGCAGCGAAGACGATTTGTCTCCTGATAGCATTTTTGATACGACGGCTCCTCAGCGCAATGAATTTGATAACTGGATTCTTACTAATTATACAACTCCATATAATATCGATCTGAAATATCGTTTTGAAGATATCGAATCGGATATGGACTATAACGTGATACCAGCTGATTACAACAAGTCGATAGCTCTGGCGCAGATGGTGAAATATTTGTGGCTGGAAGTGTATGCCAAACTGGCTGCTCCGGAGTTTCTTCCTACTTACTGTCCGAAAATCATGCACTTTGTAGGTTCACCGGAATATAATGCTTCCAGTGGTTCTATTGTATTGGGTACTGCAGAAGGCGGTATGAAGATCACGCTGTTCAATGTGAACGGACTGGATGTTGAAAATCCGAACATGGAGGTACTGAATGAATGGTATTTCAAGACCATGCACCATGAGTTTGCTCATATCCTGCATCAGACCAAGAATTACTCTACAGACTTTAATGACATTACTGCCGGTAAGTATACAGGTGAAGGATGGGTGAACATTCAGGATGCTGATGCACGTAAAGACGGTTTCGTGACTGCCTATGGTTCTAGCAAACCGGATGAAGACTTTGTAGAAACCATTGCAAACTACGTGGTAAAATCGGATGCTGAATGGCAGAACATCATGAGCCAGGCCGGAACAGTAGGTGGCGCATTGATTCAGGAAAAACTGGATATGGTTACCGAATATCTGAGTGACTCATGGGGAATTGATATTCAGGCTTTGCATGAAGAGGTGCAGGAACGCCAGTCGCATATACTGGAAATGGATTGGACAACATTAAAATGATAAAAACGGAATGAGTATGAAAAAGTTATTATATATTTTTACTCTGATCAGTTCGTTCTTGCTGGCGGGCTGTACTTCAGAAACGGAAAACTTGTTCGGTGAATCGGCTTCGAACCGTGTGGAGGAAGCAATGGAAAACGCCCAGAAGATTTTGGTTGAGGCACCGAACGGATGGTTGATGAAATATTATCCTTCTTCTCAGCAGAGTTTTGGCGGATACAACGTGCTGATGTCGTTTACTGCAGAAGGTGAAGTTACGGTCAGTGCTGATATCACTGATCCCAGTGCTAAATCGACAAGTCTCTACCGTTTGAAAGAACAGGCTGGTCCTACACTGACTGTAGATACTTATAATGAAATTTTCCACTTCTTCTCTGATCCGGCCTCGGGTGTAGGTGCTACAGGACTCGGTATGGAAGGTGACTATGAATTTACTATTCAGTCGGCCACTCCGGAACAGGTTGTATTGAAAGGTAAAAAGACTGGTAATACCATTACCATGACTCCGATGCCGGAAAATGAAACTTGGGAGGCATATCTCACTGATATCGAGGAAGCTGAGCAAAAAGTAAATTATGTACTTTTCTCTTATGCTGCTGATGGTGAGAAATATGACGTAACAAAATCATATCGAACACTGGCTATCTCGCATGAAGTTGACGGTGAGAATGTAACAGAGGTCTTTTCATACATTCAGACCAAGGAAGGTATGGAATTCTACAGCCCGATTACACTGGGTGGAATGGAAGTATCGAAATTGGTTTACGATAGTGCTTCTGGTACTTGGAAGTCTGAAGATGGAAAAGCTGTATTGAGCGGTGAAACTACTCCTCCGGCATTGTTATTTGCCAACGGTGGTCCGTGGTTTGTTACTTACGACGGTATGAGTTCATACGGACAGAGTTATGTGACTTCTGGATTGGAGAAGATGAGCAGCAATATTTCGGGTAATAATTCTTTGGATTATTTGATTCTTGGTAGTTATTTCTATGCAGATAATGCTGTAAACATTGCTTATGGACCTTATTATGGAGTAATGCTTTTGGAAACGACTGTTTTGTCTGACAATCAGATTAACCTGAACTTGCCTGGTAACTGTGACCAGACAGGACTTGATTTGTGGAATGCCGGATTTAATACTGTGGTTCGTCCGATTGCATACCTGGACGGTGGTGTTACATTTACAGTTACTGCTGACAATCCGGTAAATCCAACAAAGATGACGCTGACTGAAGTTGGCAATACGAAGAATGTAATCGTTGTAACCAATCAGGAAACTCCGTTTGGTTATCATGAATAATAATAATTTTCTCTATTAATTTCTCTCTTAAAGAATCATTGGAGGGCTATTCCTAGTGATAGGGGTAGCCCTCACTTTTTTATTGCTGGACGGGTGTGAAGGCAAGTGGCTGTATACATTTTGCGCTAGGCACTTTGAGCTGTTTCAAAATGGGACTGCGAAAGTAAAAATCTTATAGATTGAAATTTAGAACTATTAGTGTCCGATAAACATATTAAATAGCCTGATTATCAGTGTTTTTTTTATGGATAAGTTTTCTTGCTAAAGTTGGTGTTTAATTTTATGTATATCAATAAGTTATTGATGACTTGAAAGTTTTGTCGGGCAGCAATGATTCAGAAATAAAAATCTCCTGCTTTAGTCTTTGTTTATTTCAATGACTGGACTAAAAGCAGGAGTTTTTTTATGTTGTAACTATTATAAGCCTTTGTTCGTAACTGTACTTCATTTTTGAGGCAGTCTCAGTTTATTTTAAAATATTAGTGTCCAATAAATATATTGAATGGCCTGGTTATCAGTGTTATTCTTATAGGTAAGTTTTCTTGTTAAGTTTGTTGCTTAATTTTATGTATATCAATAAATTATGCCAATCAGCAGTTGGCTTTCTGATTCAAAAATTAAAAATTAACAAATGTAAGTAGAGCAATAGCCAACTTTCCAAAGGTATGTACCAACAGCCCTTTGGTAGCTCTTACTTTAGATGCTCTTTGAATTTCTGTTTTTTCATTCAGCCAGTTGAAAAAGGATTCGATAGGTTGTCTGACTTTAGAAACGGCTTGCGAGAAAAGGTCTCTTGCAGCTTTCTCCCTCTGTTTGAGAACTTCCGGTTCCCCTTTAATCTCTTTATGCGGAGTAAGCACTTTAACCGGATTACTCTCATTAAAGAAAGAGAAATCGCTGTAAGTCTTGTCTGCAAGCACCGTCTTTCCGGATAGGTATGGCACGCATTCGCTTTTGAATACGGTCAGGTCGTTGTCCGAAGCCGGTGTCAGAGTTATCATTTCCGGAAAAGGAAAGGTTCCCTCCCTACGCTGTCCTACCATATGCAGTTTCATGCCATAGTAGTACATGTTCTTAGTGGAGCAATACCCTTTTGATGTTATCTCCGTAGCTACTTTCCCCTCTCGGTTTTTCCCTTTACAGGTCACTATCGGCATAGAATCGACAATGGATATAATGGAGTCGCAATCCTTGGGCTTGAATGATTGTATCATGGTTTCCACCAGCACCTTAAATGTTTCTGAAAGCATATTTAGGCGTCCGCAAAACGTTTGATAAGACGGCAATTTTGGAAACCATGATGACAGATACTCCTTAGCGAAGGTATGTATCTCCTTGATGTTGAAGTATCTCTGGCAGTACCCGCAGAACAGATAGATGGTAAGAACCTCCTCATCCGTAAACTCAGGATTGGAATTGTTACTGAATCTCTGGCAGTGGAAACGCAGAGAAGACTTATGGACATCACAGATATACATATACAAACCTATTAGTATTAACTTTTTCTCCTTGGGAATCATAATTAGAAAAATGAGTGGTTTTATTCTTCTAATTTACTGATTTTCAAGGAGATTGCAAAATAAAATAATGAGATAATTAACTGAATTACAAACTTTTAAATCAAGAATCAGAAGATGTTTTCAACTGCTGATTCGCATTATTTCGTATTTTGAATTAAATATTCTACTGAATCTTATTTTATGGCTAATTGTTTAGCTTCTATTGATATTTTGCTATTAAGTTAGATTTATAAAATAATATTTGGGCTTATGCTCAGGATGTTTTGGGAAAATTTATAAGAAGATCTGTTCATTTTTTGCCAAAAGCGTAGATATGTTTAGGTGAAAATATGAACAGATCTTCTGTGTATATTAGGTGTTGGTTGAAACAGGTTCCTGCCTGTAATAGTTTCTTCACACGAATCACACGGTTTCTTTACATCGCGTTTATGTGGGTGTAATACCCGGCTTTTACTTTTGTTGCGTCAATTTAGAAACACTTAACTAAAGAATATGATGACAACAAAATTTAAACAGTTCTTATTGTTTTTTATGGTCTTGCTGCTTTCGGCAGGACAAGTGATGGCTCAGGACAACCGGGCTGTCATTTCGGGTATTGTAACCGATGAAACCGGAATGGGGGTTATCGGAGCTGCTATTCAGGTAAAGAATGAATCAACCGGATTTAATACCGGTTCTATTACAAATGAAAATGGTGAATATACCATCAAGCAGTTACCGCTGGGTGGACCATACAGTATAACGGTAACTTATGTAGGCTATGGCGATCAGAAGAAAACTGGATATACACTGAATCAGGGAGATTTGCTCCGACTGGATTTTCAGTTGAAAGAAGAGAGTGTAGTGATGGAGGCGGTAGAAGTAGTTGCAAATTCATTGAAGAATACTATTGCCACTACCGGAGCTGCTACTTCCGTTACGGAACGCGACCTGGCAAAGCTTCCTGTAAACGGACGTAACTTTACTTCGCTGGTAGATCTTTCTCCACTTAGTACCGGCTCCAGCCTGTCAGGACAGCTTGCATCGTCTACCAACTATACCATCGACGGTATGACGGCAAAGAATCCGACTTCGGGAGGTAGTACGACAAGCCGAAACGGTGTGCCGTATGCTATTTCTATGGAGGCTATCCGTGAGTTTAAGGTGGTAACCAATCAGTACGATGTGACCAACGGACGTGCCGGAGGTGGTACGGTGAGTACAGTTACCAAGTCGGGTACCAATACGCTGACCGGTAGCGCGTTTACTTTTGCCCGTGCCAACTGGTTGTCCAGCCCGTATGATATCCGCGGAAACAAGCGCGACAATGACTTCTCTACTTATCAGTTTGGTGCTTCACTGGGAGGTGCGCTGGTAAAAGACCGTGCTCACTTCTTCATTGCATGGGATCATCAGGCAGACTCTCGTCCGCTGTATATTGCCGATATCCAGAGTGCTGCCGATGAAAAACGTTATAGTCTGACCACAGACGTACGCGACCGTTTCTTACAAATTGCACGCGATAAATATGGAGTATCATCCAATCCTCAGTTTGGTGCTTTCGATAAGAAGCAAAGCACTGATGCCGTATTTGCCCGTTTAGACTGGCAGATCAATGCTACCAATCTTTTGACGTTTACAGATAACTTTGTAAACGATATGAATAATCTGGGATTGGGGGACAATACCTCTATCTGTCTGTACGAAACTTATGGTAATGTACATTCGCTGAACAACAGTGCCATGGCTACCTTGCGTTCGGTAGTAGGTCCGAAAGGAACCAATGAACTGAAGTTGCAGCACCTTTATACGCTGGAAGAATCTATGCCGGGCGATGAGTTGCCTTCTTCCAATATTCCCCGAGCTATTGTCAGCAATGTAGAATCTCAGATTGACGGTAAGACGGCTACTACCAGCATTCAGTTGGGAGGACAGCGTTATTGCCCTGAAAACTTCTACAATCATGTGCTTCAGCTTGTCGATAATTTCTACTACAATACAAACAAAATCAATTATACGTTTGGAGTAGACATGATGTATACACACATGAACTCACGCTATGGTAGTGAAACGAACGGACGTTTCTACTTCAACGGACTGGACGCTTTCGACAATCTGGAACCGTACCGTTACGTTCGTGAACTGTATCTTACTCCCGACGACCGTGTGAAACAAAACATTCTGAATGCCGGTGCTTATGCACAGTTGCAGACTAAGCTTTTCCCGGGATTTGAACTGATTGCCGGCTTGCGTCTGGATAATGCTACTTATTTCAACAAGGGTACGTTCAATCAGACTGTATACGATGAATTGGGATTGAGAACAGACAATGGCTTGTCTACTTTCCAGGTTCAGCCGCGTTTGCAGTTTACCTGGGATATCAATGACAAACATAAAGATATCATCCGTGCCGGTGCTGGTATCTTTGCTTCCGATATCAACAACTATGCCATGATCAACAACATGGTGTTCGACGGTACACGTACTGCTTCGCTGGATATTACACTTGACAAAACAGCTTCCAACTATCAGGAAATGCTGAACCTCATCCGTCCGGATTTCCCTTCGTACCGTAAGGATCCGTCTACAGCACCGGGAGCCGAACTTTTCAATAACCCGAATGTGGAAAAACTTTCTACCATTAACATGAATGGTGCTGACTGTAAGGTGCCGGTTATCTATAAGGCTAACCTCTCGTATACACATTTCTTCAGCGACCGCCTGAAAATGAGTGTAGCCGGATATATGACACTGGGACGCAACAACTATATGTATGTAGACCGTAACATGGTGGATGAACCGTACTTCCGTATCGCTTCCGAAGGAAACCGTGGAGTGTATGTCCCTGCAAATACTATCGACGATAAGGGGGTAGCCGACTGGAAAGAGAGCAGAAAGAGCGACAAGGTAGGACGTGTACTCGAAATGGTAAGTGAAGGTAAGGTTAATCAGTTTGCTTTCGTTATCGACGGTACATGGCGTTATTTCAAGGATGGAGAACTTTCATTCAGCTATACATGGAACGATACAAAAGACAATACTTCTTACAACGGTAACGTGGCAAACTCGGCTACACTTTCTCAGATGGTTGTAGACGATCCGCGTGACTTGAGCCAGATGAGCTATTCAAGCAATCAGTTCCGTCATAAAGTAGTAGTATATGGTACAGCTCCTACTTTCTGGGGAATCAGTGTGGGGGCACGCTTCTCAGGTATCGGCGGTACACGCTATTCACTCATCGTAGGTGGAAATGTGAACGGTGACTTTGTCGATTCAAATGATTTGGCTTATATTTACGATCCGAACGATCCGAATACTCCGCAGTATCTGAAAGACGGTATTAACAATATTCTTTCTAATCCGGATGTAGAGGAAAGTACAAAAGATTATATTCGCAAGAGTTTCGGAAAGGTAGCCGAACGTAACGGTGGAGTAAACGGATTCTACGGTACACTCGACTTGCGTCTGGCTAAGAAATTCCAGTTATACAAGAAACACAGTCTGGAACTCTCGGTCGATATATTCAACGTACTGAATATGCTGAACAAGGATTGGGGTGCAGGACATAACTTGGGAGCTCAGAAGATTTATACCATCAAGAGCTTCGATAAGGAGAAAAAAGAGTATGTATACAATGTCAATGCAAATACCGGTGTGTCTAGTCTGAACGGTACTCCTTATCAGGTTCAGATCGGGTTGAGATATGCGTTCTGATAAACAAACTGAAAATAAATAACGATGATTATGAAAACAAGAAATTTACTGATGGCTTGTGCCTGTGCACTCTTTACACTGGCAGGTCAGGCTCAGACACAGGTGATCGCTCACCGCGGATTCTGGAAAGCAGAAGGTTCGGCACAGAATTCTATTGCAGGATTGAAAAAAGCTGCCGAAGCTAAAGTGTATGGTTCTGAATTTGACGTACAGCTCACAGCCGACGGAGTGGTAGTAGTAAACCACGATGATGCGATAGACGGACTGGTTATCGGTGAAACGGCTTACGATAAGCTGAAGGACCTGAAACTGAAGAACGGTGAGAAACTTCCTACGCTTGCCGATTATCTGGAAGCCGGAAAAAAATTGCCGGATGTACAGCTGATTCTGGAAATCAAGCCTCATAAAACAAAGGCACAGGAAGACCAGATTGCAGAAACTACTGTAAAAATGGTAAAGGAATACGGATTGGAAAAGCAGGTGGAATATATCTCATTCAGCATGAATATCTGTGAGCAGCTTGCTCGTCTTACTCCCAAATCGGAAATCGCTTACCTGAAGAGTGACATCGCTCCCAAGGACGTAAAGGCAAAGGGTGCTAATGGCATAGACTATCATTATAAAGCATTCGAAAAACATCCGGAATGGGTGAAAGAGGCTCACGAACTGGGCATGAAGGTTAATGTCTGGACTGTGAACAATGAGAAAGACATGAAAAAGATGATAGACCTGAATGTAGATTATATCACGACCGACCAACCTTTGGAAGCTGCTGCTCTGGTGGCAGGAAAGTAATGGCGGAAGCATGGATTGCTCCGATTGTAACCGATTCTAAATAATATTATCACACACAGGAAATAGGGATGTAACATGACATCCCTATTTTTGTATCGTCAAACTAAAAGCAGAAAAACAATGAAAACAACATTTGTGAAAAGCATTATTTTAGGATTGTTTGCTATGGCTTCCGTTGCAACCGTACAGGCTGAAGAGGCCGGTAAAGAGGCTGTCGGTAAAGAAAGCAGTGCTACGGTTAAGGTGCTGGTAGTAGGACTCGACAATGTCAGCTCGAACTACTTTCCTGAAAGCATGATTACTGAAGAAACGGGTATTCCGGAAGACAGTATCGGCGATACTTACAACCGGATTATTACGGACAATATCATCCATGCAAACAAGAATAAGGAATTTGCATTTATCTCTTCAGAGAAATTTGCTGATGCAGAGAAGTTGTTGGGTGACATACAGGTGAGTGGAGAAAATGAAGAGAGTTATGCTAATGTGAGCCAGATAGACAGCCAGAATTACAAGCAGCTGCTGGACGAAGCGCATGCCGATTATGTATTGTTCCTGAACCAGCATTATTTGAAGTGGCAGGAAAAACCTTTGCGTACATTGTTCCACTTTGTGAGCTACTCGCTTTACGACAAAAACCAGAAAGAAGTGACGAAAGGTAACAATTACTTTACTTGCATGAATCTGGAAAAAGCTGACAAACTGAGCAAGGCTAGCCGCAAAAGTTCATCGAAAATTGCATCAACTATCATAAAAAGCATCGATAAATAGTAGGCACGATATCGAGTTTCCGAAATATACACAACAAAAATGCCGCAGGTCGTACGTGGAGTATCGCCTGCGGCTCTCTTTTTATATAGACGTATATCGTTTCGGGTTGTATTACAGCGTAAGTGGAATACCCCGGTAGAAATCGAGTATCTTGGTGCGGAACAGGTAGTCGTATTTGGCCTGAAGACGATCGGAAACGGCTTTCATCCAGGCCGTGCGCGATTCGTTGTACTCCGTAGCGTTTGCCTTGCCGTTGGTGTACTTCTCTTTCATCAGCAGGAAGGAAGCCTGTGCCGCTTCGTCGGCTGTAAGGCTGCTGTGATACTGGGTTTCGGCGTTTACGGCATTGTAGTATGCCTGCTGTATTTCTTTATAGAGGGTCTTTTTACTTTCCTCCAGTTGCCAGTAGTATGTATGTTGCTGGATACGGGCGCTGCGTACGCGGTTACGGGTTTCAAAACGGTTGAAGATAGGAACGCTGAGCGAGAAACCGATATACTGGCTGAAGTTGTCGCGCAACTGTGAACCGAAATTACCGTTCTCCATGCCCGATACATTATAGAAATTGGTACTGATACCTGCTCCGAAGCTGAGTTGCGGATAATAGGCTCCCTTAGCCATGCGGATGCTCTTTTCTGCTCCCTCCAGCCGGTACTGTGCTGCCTTGACGGAAGGTTTGGTCAGAACCGCTTCGGCATATACCTCGGCCGGTGATGTCTGTATCTTGAGGCCGGCAATGGAGTCGGTAGCCGGTGATACGATAGCAAAGTCATCGGGAGAGGGAAGCTCCAGCAGCTGGCTCAGGTCGAGCAGCGAAAGACGGCGGTTGTTTTCTGCCTGTACGGCTGATAGTTCGTCTTGTGCCACACGAGCCTTAGCTTCATACCACTCGGCTTGCGAAGCCTTTCCGTTTTTGTAGAAAGCTGTTTTCTGCTCCAGCATTTCCTTGCTCAGCGCAAGCTGTTCGTTGGCTACTTTCACCAGTTCTTCATTGAAAAGCACTTGCAGGTAGGCCGAAGCTACCTGTATGCTGATATCTTCTTTGGCTTTGTTCAGGTCTTCCATTGCCGCTTGCAGATTCAGTTTCGAGAGTGCTACGTTGTTTATTTTCTGAAGTCCGCTGAACAGTGGAATGCTGGTACTCAGGTTCAGTCCCGTATTTTGGGTGTTGAGGCTCTGATAGGTATTGTCTGCCTGAAGACTCCGGCCGAAATTGAATGAGTGCGATGCGCTTCCGTTCAGGTCGGGCAGGAAGCTGTTTTTGGCTGTGCTCAACTCTACTTTACTTTGCTCGCGCTGGGCTTCCTGTAGCTTGATGGTCAGATTGTTTGCAATGGCATGGTCGATACATTGCTTCAAGTCCCATTTCTGCTGGGCATAAGCCGGCATTGTGACAACGGAAGCTATGATAAATAATTGTTTCAGTTTCATGATTGCATAAAGATTAGTCTTCGTGTTTCAGTCCGCGGACAAGTTCGCCGGCGCTGACACCTTGTTTGATTTCCATTTTGATTCCGTCGCTGATACCGGTCTTGACAGCACGGCGTACGAACTTCTGTAGCGGAACACTGTCGGTCAGTACGTAGACAAAGGCAGAATCTCCCGAAAATTCCAGTGTGCTTTCCGGTACAGCCAGCACATTATCTGCACGCTGAAGCTCCATTTCGGCATTGGCACTGTAGCCCGAACGGATGGTAACACTGTCGGGAACGGTAATGGCTGCCTTGATTTCAAACTGGTTGGCTCCGTTGTTTTCTACGCTCTTGGGCGAGATATATTCCAGTATGGCATCGAATTTCATGTTCTGCAAGGCTCCCAGAGTGATTTTTACGGGGATTCCCTCACGGATATGTCCTACTTCTGTTTCGTCTACGTTGCCACGGAAAATCAGGTCGCTCATATCGGCTACGGTAGCGATGGTCGTACCGTCATTGAATGTGTTACTCATGATAACCGAGTTTCCTACCTTGACAGGTACGTCCAGTATCAGACCGTCGATGGTAGAACGGATAAGAGTGCTGCTGAACGAAGCACTGTTTTTGGTGATACCTTCTTTTACAATCTCCAGATTATCTTTGGCTGCCTGAATCTCTTCACGTGCCTGACGGGCAGCCAGCAGTGTCTTTTCGTATTCCTCGTTGCTTACCAGCTTATCGTTGTAAAGCTTTTCCATACGTGTCAGGTCGGTTTCTGCCTGACGTCCGTTCATTTCTGCCAGGCGGACACGGCTTTCGGCAGAGTTCAGTTGTCCCAGTTCGGGGATAACCTTTACTTTGGCTATGACTTCACCTTTCTTTACTTTCTCGCCTGCTTCTTTGTATACTTCGGCAATGATACCCGAAATCTGCGGCTTGATCTGTACCTCGTCGCGCGGTTCAATCTTTCCCGTTGCTACGGTAGTCTGTACCAGATTGGTGGTTTCTACTTTCTGAATGTCGTACTTCGTGTCTTTAGGCTGTGACTTCTGATACAGGAAAACGAATGTTCCTATAAATATCAGTGCGATGAGCACCAATATGCCTATTTTGATATACTTCTTCATATAAATTGGTTTATGTTTTTATTTCTTCATTACTAACAGCAGGTAAGCGTTTATTCGTCGCGTATCGCCTCTATCGGTTTGATAGCCATGGCACGGTAAGCAGGTATCAGTCCTGCAAGCAGTCCCAGAACAACGAGCAGGATGCAAGCTCCGACAGCCTGCCAGAAACTGATAAGGAAATGTGCCGGAAGTCCCGGTTCTGAAGTGGCCGTTTCTACGATGTTGAGCAGGAAGACGGCAAACGATATGCCCGCCATACCGGCCAGCGTAGTAAGTACCATACTTTCCAGCAGAATCTGTTGCAGAATGTCGTCGGGACGTGCACCGATGGCGCGGCGGATACCGATTTCAGTTGTCCGTTCCTTGACGGTTATCATCATGATATTGCTGACTCCGATGGCTCCGGCGAGCAGTGTACCCAGTCCTACGAGCCATCCCAGCATCCGGATGCCCGTAAACAGGTTGTCCATCATGCTGAACATTGCTTCCGCATTTACACGGATGACTGCCTGTTCGTCGTCGGGATGAATGGCGTGTGCCAGCTTGATGGTACGTTCCACATCCTTTTCCACCTGACTGATGGAATATCCTTTCTTGGCTGTATATCCCAGCATGTCGATTTGCTTGCCACGGTTATAGTTCTGCTGCATGGTGGTGAACGGGATAACCACCGAGGTTTCCGACTGTCCGTTGACCGACATGTTGCCTGTAGCCTCGTTTACGCCTACTACACGGTAATAGATGCCATTTATCTCGATGAATTGTCCGCACGGATTGTCTTTCTTGGGAAAGAGCGTTTCGTAGATACGCTTCCCGATGACGCACACCTTCCGGCGGTCGCGTATGTCGGTTTCGTTCAGCGAACGTCCCATACGGATAATCGGTTCTTCTATCTTGTCGTATTCCGGATAAAGTCCTTTCAGGGTTCCCGACAGCGTGTATTCCTCGCGTACGATATTTACTCCCCATTGTGCGATGGTGGCAGTCACCACATCGATGCCTGGCACAGAGTTGCGTATGCGTTCCACATCCTGATTTTCCATGTTCCACCACCTTCCCTGCTGAAAACCCTTGTAGGCTTTCGAGGTCTTGTTTGTCGCCATAAAGCCGGAATTGGTGGCGAATCCCTGAAACTGGCGTGAAAGCATGTCCTGCATACCCTGAGCTCCGCCCATGAGGGCAACCAGCATGAATATTCCCCAAAAGATACCGAAGGCAGTAAGCACGCTTCGTGTCTTGTTACGTGTAATGGTAAGGAGGATTTCCTCCCAGGTGTCAAAATCTACTCTTCTCATGTCAGTCTGCTCTTAATGCTTCAATAGGACGGATACGGGCTGCCTTACGTGCCGGAAAGAGTCCGGCAAGCGTGCCGGCGATTATCAGTGTGAGTGTGGCCTGAACAGCTATGCTGAGGTCTACTGTCGGGTTTTCGAAAACCGTTACGCTGAACACACCCGCATCGACGGTCTGTCTGCCTGCTATCTGATTCATATATTCTGTGACGGCAATGCCTGCCACCATGCCGATATAGCCGAAAAAAGTAGTGATGGCCACACTCTCCGAGATAATGAGCCACAGGATAGACATCGGTTTGGCTCCCAGAGCTTTCCGGATGCCGAACTCGTGGGTACGTTCGCGTACGGTGATAAGCATGATATTGCTTACCCCCACGATGCCGCTCAGCAGGGTGAATATACCGATTACCCAGATAGCTATGTGCAGCATACGGGCTGCCGATTCTTGCTGGAGATATTGAGTGAAGCGGTTCCACATCCAGATGGCACTCTGGTCGGTAGGATTGAAGTTTTTGTGGAGTCCCATGGCACGGCGGTAGCTCTGCTCGAATTTCTCATTGGTGACTTCGTCTGTCAGCCCTTGCGTAGTGAATGTCAGGTTGTCTATACTGTCGCCCTTGCCGTATACAAGCTGAAGTGTCGTGAAGGGAACAAGTGCCGAGGGCGAGAAACTGTTCTGGTCGGTGTAGATGCCTATTACCTGATAGGCCACTCCTTGTACATCGATATACTTTCCTATCGCCTGGGTACGTGGAAACAGCATCTTGACAGTCTTTTCGTGCAGTACGATCATCTTCCGGCGTTCCTTCATGTCGCGGTCGTTGATGAAACGTCCCTGTTTCAGTTTTACAGCTTCCAGTTCCGTATAGTTGGGAAAGACGCCCTCCAGCGAAATGGAAACGTGTTCCTTGCCGAAGGTGAGGATGGCGTCGCTCTTGCTGATGCTGGCTCCGGTGGTGATGACTTTATCGGGGAATGCCTCTGCGGTAAGCTGAAGATCGCTTTCGTTCAGCGAGAGTCTTCGGCCTTCTTTCAGTCCGTTGAACGGTTTCGATGTATATCCCGGATAAATTTTGATAGAGTTCATTTTCATGTTCTGCGATTGTCCCTCGAAAGCATGGATAAGTCCGTTTCCTGCCCCCAGCAATACAATCAGCATGAAAATTCCCCATGCTACGGAAAATCCCGTCAGTATGGTGCGCAGCTTGTTGCGCATGATGGTTCCGTATATTTCCTGTATCAAGTCGGTCATGGCTGGTTCTGTGTGCGTTTATTTCATAAATCCGTTCTTGCCGAAAGGAGATGCATTGTGGTCGATGTTGTCTTCTATCCGCTCTATCACTCCGTCTTTGATGTGGATGATTTTGTTGGTCTGGTTGGCTACTCCGCTTTCGTGCGTCACAACCACGATGGTCAGTCCTTCTTTGTCGTGCAGCTCCTTCAGGATGTTCATTACCTCTACCGACGTCTTGCTGTCGAGTGCACCCGTAGGTTCGTCGGCAAGGATAATCTGAGGTTTCGATATCAGTGCCCGGGCTATGGCCACACGCTGCTTCTGTCCGCCCGAAAGCTCGTTGGGCAGGTGGTGTGCCCATTCCTTCAGTCCCAGCTTGTCGAGATACTCCATAGCCAGTTCGTTTCTTTTCTTTCTGCCCACTCCCTGATAAAACAGCGGCAGTGCCACATTTTCCATGGCATTCTTAAACGAAATCAGGTTGAACGACTGAAAGATGAATCCGATCATGCGGTTCCGGTATTCCGCCGCACGGGTTTCGTTCAGATTTTTTATTAACACATCGTTCAGGTAATACTCGCCCGAATCGTAGTTGTCGAGAATTCCTAATATATTTAGTAAGGTAGACTTTCCCGATCCGGAGGCCCCCATAATAGAAACGAATTCACCTTTCTCGATGCGGAGATCTATGCCTTTCAGCACGTGTAGCGGTGCTCCGTTGTGATATGTCTTGTTGATGCCTTGTAAGCGTATCATGATTAAGATTGATTTGTGTCAGGTTACGTGTCGTTAGACGCGGCTAAGATATAAAAAGTTACACAAGGGTTGAATAAACTTATAAAAAAATTTGTTCGGTTTTCTCCGATTGCGTACATTTGCCACATATAACTAACCTTTAACAATTTAATGTCATGACAATAAATATGGAAAAACCCTACGTAGTGGGAATGGACATCGGTGGTACTAATACTGTTTTCGGAGTAGTAGATTCTCGTGGTAATGTATTGGCTTCCGATTCTGTAAAAACACAGCAGTACGCTGAAGTAAGCGAATATGTGGACGCTGTATGCAAGAAGCTTCTTCCGTTGCTCCAGCAGTTTGGCGGTGCAGAAAAGATTAAAGGTGTGGGAGTAGGTGCTCCTAACGGTAACTATTATAGTGGAACAATCGAATTTGCTCCGAACTTGCCATGGAAAGGAGTTATTCCTTTGGCTGCTATGTTCGAAGAACGTCTGGGTGTTCCTACAGCGCTTACAAACGATGCAAATGCGGCGGCTATCGGTGAAATGACATACGGTGCAGCACGCGGTCTGAAAGATTTCATCATGATTACATTGGGTACAGGTGTAGGTAGCGGTATCGTTATCAACGGTCAGCTGGTTTACGGTCATGATGGTTTTGCTGGTGAACTTGGCCATGTTGTTGTTGATCCGGCAGGACGTCAGTGCGGATGCGGACGTAAAGGCTGTCTGGAAACTTACTGCTCGGCTACAGGTGTGGCACGTACAGCTCGCGAATTCCTTGTTGCACGTTCTGAACCAAGCTTGTTGAGAAACATCCCGTCAGAAGAAATCCAGTCGAAAGATGTTTACGATGCAGCTGTAAAAGGCGATAAGCTGGCTTTGGAAATTTTCGAATTTACCGGTAAAGTTTTGGGTACTGCATTGGCTAACTTCGTTGCATTCTCTAGCCCTGAAGCAATCATTCTCTTCGGTGGTCTGGCTAAGTCGGGTGACTATATCATGAAGCCTATCCAGAAAGCATTGGAAGAAAATGTATTGAATATCTATAAAGGAAAAACAAAATTGCTTCTTTCTCAGTTGAAAGATGCTGATGCTGCCGTACTCGGAGCTAGTGCTTTGGGATGGGAAGTAAGAGAATCATAAGATAGAATATTTTGTATTTTAGCATATTTGGGGTCCGGAAGTCGTGAGATTTCCGGGCTTTTTTGTATGCTGATATGTATAAAAAAACTTGCCCATGTTTTGTGATAAACGTGGGCAAGTTTTTAATTTTTTTGTACGTTTTTACTTGTCGATTCTGAACCAGTCAACATCTACCCAGCCGCCGTCGTTGGTCTTGATGGCAGGACGTGTGCAGAATGTACCTACTTTGGCACCTATCCATTTGCCTTCTTTCACCTGGAATTCTTTTCCGAACTTGTGGAATTTCTTTCCGTTGGTGCTGTAGCTCAACTGACATTTTACCACCAGGTCGTGTCCGCCTTCGCTCTTGCCGATCTTTTCACCCGTAGTAGTGATTTCGGCACGCAGGTAAATTTCATTACCTTTCAGCGGAAGGGTTTCGTTTACGGTTTCCTGGCCGCCACGATCGGCTTTCTTGCATTCTACCTGAGAGAGGACCAGTCCGTTTTCGGTATTTTCGAGCACGATACCTGCATAGTTCATACCCATAACTACCAGTCCTGTACGTTCGCCTTTGTACTTGGCGATAGGAGAGAACTTCATCTTCATGGTAGCGCTGAAGCTTGGAGCTGGGATTTTTTGCAGCAGCATGTTGGGCACATCCCACAGGCTCTTGTAGTTTTCGGGAACCGGATAAGAATAGAGGCGCAATACTCCATGTTCCTGATCGGCAAAGTACCATTTGTCGTTGATATTGGCATTCCATTGCCATTGCAGGCCCAGTTCGTTTGTATTGAACTCATCGCTTTCCTGCGGGGTACAGATAGGATATGTCTTTCCTACGTTCGGTTTTTTGTAAGTCAGTACAGGTTCGCCACAACCGTCGCCATCCTTGTCTTCACCGATTACAGGCCAGTCGTTTACCCATTTTACCGGCTGCAGGTGAACCAGACGTCCGGCTGCACCCACATCCTGGAAGTGCAGGAACCAGTCTTCTCCGCTTGGGGTATCTACCCAGCCTCCCTGATGAGGTCCGTTGACAGGGCTGTTGCCTTGTGCCAGCACGGTTTTCCATTCATACGGTCCGTATACGTTTTTCGAACGCAGTACGACCTGCCAGCCTGTAGGAACACCACCAGCCGGATGGAAGATATAATAATATCCGTTGCGCTTGTAGAACTTCGGTCCTTCGCAAGTTTCATGTGCCTCATGACCGTCGAAAACGATACGTGACGGACTGATGGTACGGGTAGCATCAGCACTCAGTTCGCATACGGCGATCACACTCTTCAGTCCGGCACGGCTTCCGGCATATGCGTGTGCCAGATATACCCGTCCGTCTTCGTCCCATAGCGGAGTAGTATCAATGATACCTTTGGCAGCCTTTACCAGTACCGGTTCGCACCACGGACCTTTTACATCTTTAGCCTTTGTCATGAAGATACCCTGATCAGGATCTCCCCAGAATATATAGAATTCACCGTTGTGATGACGGATACACGGAGCCCATACACGGTTGCCATGCTGAGGCGTCACATCTGTATGAGGTGGAAGTGAAGCCGGAACGGCTGCGCTCACGATACTCCAGTTTACCAGATCTTTGGAGTGGAGAATCTGCAAAGCCGGCAGACATCCGAAGCTGGATGAGGTCATGTAGAAGTCATCGCCTACACGGCAAACATCGGGATCGGAGTAATCGGCATATAGTACCGGATTCTTGTATGTTCCGTCACCCTGGTCGGCAACCCATACCTTCGATACATAGTTTTGTGCCTGTACCGAGGGTACGAGGCAGCTTCCCAGTAAGATTGAGAATACGATTGATTTCATGGATTATGGTTATTTAGTTAATAAATTATTTTGTTCGCATTTGTGTGTTATTCACATCGTCTGACTTTTATAAAATACGTCCGGAGTGCCTGAAACATCCATTCGCTTTGTCTTTTTTAACTTCTGTGTCCCGATGTGGTGTTTATGTTGTGACTATTTCTTGACGACTGTAATTTTGACCGGCTGTTCCAACGCCTTTTTCCATTCCTGTACGTAGGCAAACCATTTTTCCTTGTCGGGATAACCGAAGGTTTCCTTGCACGAGGTGAATGATGTATAGTAGCGGAACGAACTTTTTCCGGGAGCGCTGATGGTATAAAGGAAGTTTTCCTTGTCGGATGTTTCTTTTACCACATACTTCTTGGGAATATAAGTAGCCAGTCCTACGGTTTCTTTTTTATATTTCACTGTATCGTTTACCGGCCAGTCTGTACCCCAGCTTGCAACCAGTCCGTTATGGTCGGAAAACATGTCGGCGTGTCCTGTAATGTTCTGCACACCGGTACAGAATACTTCCTTATCCAGCGGAGCATCGAACAGCACATCTACCTGTGCATCGCGGTGTCCGGCATACAGTGTATAGCGGTTTATCATGTTCAGTTCCTTGTTCTGATACTGCCAGCCCTTTACCTCTGCATCGACAATGGTACGTACCGGTCCTGAAGCCAGGATACGCTGTCCGCGTACGGCAACCGGTTTGATAAGTGTAGACTGTGTACCGTCCCATCCTCTCAGTGTTCCGGCTCCGCAGCTGCTGTTTACCTTGATGACATCATCGCCGAAGCCGCGCTTCAACTGTTCGCCGGTAGGGTAGAACTGACTTTCTTCCAGCTCCAGACCTTTGTGGAATTTTCCGTACAGGTCGGTAGTCTGTTTCTCATTGAAATAAATGCGGTATGCTACCAGCTCACTTTCGAAAGCCGCTCCGTGGTGATGCTGTACGTTGTAAGTGTCCGAAGCACCGTCGGCATAGATGGCATATCCTTTGGCATATTTGTTTTTCTTGGAAGTGCGGAACAACATTTCGGCATACACACGTGCCGGATATGTTTTGTCGCTTTTAAGACTGGATAGTGTGACGTTGAGTGTCTTCTTGCCCGAAGCCGGCAGGTTGATGACAAAAGCCAGTTCGTCGGCACGGGTGTCACCGTTCATATCGTCGAGCTGTGAGGGAATTTCGTTTGTCCCGTCGAAAACAGTAGCCGACTTGACAGTAAATCCTGCTCCAAGGGAACTGAGATCAATAACGACAGGCTCGTCCACCTTTTCAGCGTTCCACGGATTTTCAACGATGACTTCTATTTTCTTTTCCTGACCTTGTGCCGATGCACTCAGTTCTCCTGCCAGCAGTGCCAGACAGATTGCAGAGAATGTTTTCATAATATATTCAGCATTTTATCGGTATCCGATAAGTTCCGGATATCAAAGAACTTGTCGGAGTAGTATATGATTTTATAGTCGGAAGTTCCGAAAAGGAAGAAAGGATCTGTAAACATGAGAACCAAGCTTGCGTGACTTGAACCGGATGTTTACAGACCCTTCGTCGTTCTTATTTCTGATAACGGAAGGATTCGGGTTAGAATTTATACGATTCTGCCTGGTTTCCTACCTTTTTATATTGTTTGTCGCCTACAGTAACGTTTGTTACATTCTGCATTTTCAGGTTGTTTCCACCTTTAGTAGTAATGACTTTCACGTTTTTCAGTGTAGCACCATCTGCACGGTTCAGTATTACGCCGTCTTTAGCATCCGACATGGTTACGTTTTCGATGTGGATATTTTTGATAGGCATTTCCGGCAAACCGTTGAACAAGATAGCACGTCCTACGTTCTTTGCGGTAACGTTCTTGATGAAAATGTCGCGGAAAGCAGGAGTTTCTTCTGTTACGGCAGGAATCTTTTGTTCTGTCGGGTTGTTGTAACCGTCGCCTTCACCCGGAGCCTTTCCGCCATAGAACAAGTCGAAAATCAATCCTTCGTTCGGGATGTTGATCATGTTGATGTTGTTGATATGGATGTTTTCTACTACACCACCACGTCCGCGGGTACTCTTGAAACGCAAGCCGACATCAGTTCCCAGGAATGTACAGTTGTCTACGTAGATGTTCTTTACACCACCTGACATTTCGCTACCTACAACGAAACCTCCATGTCCGTGCAGAACTACGTTGTTGCGGATGATGACATTCTGGCAAGGTTCACCACGACGGCGTCCGTCTTCGTCCTTACCCGACTTGATACAGATACCATCGTCGCCGGCATCGAAGCTGCTGTTCTGAATCAGTGCACGGTTGCAAGACTCCAGGTCGAGTGCATCACCATTCTGTGAGTACCAGGGGTTAGATACGCTGATATTGTTGATGGTAATGTCTTCGCAAGAAAGCGGATGCAGACACCAGCTTGGAGAGTTCTTGAAGGTTACGCCTTCCAGCAACACCTTTTTACACTTGATAAAGCTCAGCAGAACCGGACGCAGCCAGTCGCGTATGCTGTTCCATTCTTCATCGGTATTGATTCCTTCGGGCACATTGAAGTTCTTGCATGCCATAGCTCCTTTGATAGAGCCTTCGCTCGGATACCAGATACGTCCTGATTCATCGAGTACACCACCCGAAGCCACCAGCTTTTTCCATTGGTTGGCAGTCATTTTGTCTTTCTTTACCGGACGCCATGTATCACCGTTTCCGTCCATCACACCTTTTCCGGTGATGGCAACGTTTTCAGCGTTGAGAGCTGATATCGGTGACTGGCAGCGGCGTGTTTCCAGTCCTTCGAATGAAGTTTTGACGATAGGATACTGAGTGTGGTCGGCTGTAAACAGAACCAGTGCGTTTTCTTCCAGATATAAATTGATGTTGCTTTGCAGTACGATAGGACCGGTAAGCCACAGTCCCGCAGGTACGATAACCTTACCGCCACCCTTTTCGGCTACGGCCTTGATAGCTTTGTCGAAAGCTTCTGTATTGAGCGTAATACCGTCGGCTACAGCACCGAATTCAGTAATAGAACGCGAATAATCGGGAAATACCGGCAGCTGAACCTTATTCATCTGAAATGGCAGTTCACTGTAGATGTTATCGGCTTCTGTTGCATTTTTTGCCGTTACACTGTTTGTGTAGCCCAGTGCAAAAGCTGCGATGCATACTGATAAAGCCCATTGTCTTAAGTTGCTAAATGTAATCATGAGCGCTAATATTTATGTTTATCTTGTTGTTCTTTTACTCTATTTAAATAAAGGTGAGGTTTTCTTGAATGTACTTATTATCCTTAGCGCCCGGCAACGTTCTTTCACAGAAGGTTGACAGGCAGGATAATAAAGACCTTTTTTTAACCTAATTTCTAACCTTAATAAATATTATGAAAAACCTCTTGTTGATGTTTACAAAATTAGCAGGTTCGCATGAAAACGATGTGAACATTTTGATTCAATAGGTGAAAAAAATGTGCAATCTTGTGTTTTTATATATGAAAAATTGACAAAAGATGCATTCTTTGGTATGCAGGGGGGAATATTGTTCATTTTTCATAGATTCATGCCTGAAAATGTCAGGATTAACAGAATTGTTTGTATCTTTGCCCCAAATTTATAATAAAAAAAGTATGAGTTATAATTTACTGAAAGGAAAAAGAGGTATTGTTTTTGGTGCTCTGAATGAACAGTCTATTGCATGGAAAGTTGCAGAAAAAGCTGTTGAAGAAGGAGCAGTGATCACTTTGTCCAATACTCCTGTTGCTGTCCGTATGGGAGAAGTTTCTGCATTGGCAGAAAAGCTGAATTGCGAAGTGATTCCGGCAGACGCTACAAGCGTAGAAGATTTGGAAAACGTTTTCAAGCGTTCAATGGAGGTATTGGGAGGTAAAATCGACTTTGTACTGCACTCTATAGGTATGTCACCTAACGTACGTAAGAAACGTACTTACGATGACCTTGACTATGATATGTTGAACAAAACGCTGGATATTTCAGCCGTTTCATTCCATAAGATGATTCAGTCGGCTAAAAAACTGAATGCTATCAACGAATACGGTTCTATCGTTGCACTGAGCTATGTAGCTGCACAGCGTACATTCTACGGTTACAATGATATGGCAGATGCGAAAGCTTTGCTTGAATCTATCGCACGTAGCTTCGGTTACATTTACGGACGCGAACATCACGTACGTATCAATACCATTTCACAGTCGCCTACCATGACTACTGCCGGATCGGGAGTAAAAGGTATGGATAAACTGTTCGACTTTGCCAACCGCATGTCGCCTCTGGGCAATGCTTCGGCTGACGAATGTGCTGACTACTGTATCGTAATGTTCTCTGACCTTACTCGTAAAGTCACTATGCAGAACCTGTTCCACGATGGAGGTTTCTCTAGCATAGGTATGAGTCTTCGTGCTATGGCTACTTACGAAAAGGGTCTGGATGAATACAAAGACGAAAACGGAAATATTATCTACGGATAATATCTGACGGATAAACTGTTTACATGAGAAAATTTATATTCATATTACTAAGCATCGTCGTACTTGTTTCCTGCCATACAGGAGAGCAAGACGGCGATGTTTTGCTTAATAAGAATATAAAGGTTTTCCGTTACGACCGTCTGCAATTTGAGGCCACGGCAATGAACAGCTTCTCGGCATTGCAGAAAATGAGCCTCGACTGTCCGCGTGCTACCAAGATTCTGATAGAAGATGTGCTCATGCTGGGTACAGTAGACGAGCCGGCTATCAACGAACGCTTGTGTGAGTATTACTCGGACACAATTTTGCTCCGGCTGATGCAGGATGCGACCGAGAAGTTCAAAGATATGACTTCCCTTGAAAAGGGATTTACCGAAGGTTTTCACCGTTTGCGGGAAGAGATACCTTCATTTCCCATACCGGCAGTCTACTCGCAAATCTCAGCACTCAACCAGTCGGTAGTGGTGGGCGACAGCTTACTGGGCTTCAGTATTGACAAGTACATGGGCGAAGACTATCCGCTTTATCGCCGGTATTATTACGACTATCAGCGCCGCTCGATGAATCCGGACCGGATACTTCCCGACTGTTTTACCTTCTATCTGCTTAGCTTATATCCGTTTGAATGGCGTCCGGGACACCGTTCGCTATACGATGTCATCATGCACCAGGGAAAAATACACTGGGTAGTGCGTAAGGTACTTAAGATGAAATCGAACGGAGCAATGCTGGGATATAGCAGCGAGGAAGAAGACTGGTGCAAGGAACATGAGAAGGAGATGTGGAAATGGATGAAAGAAAGGGGACATCTCGCGAGTACAGACCCGATGCTGATTCGTGCATATACACATTCCGATCCGAGCATGGTACTCAACGGTGAGAAGATTCCGCCGGTAATAGGCTTATGGCTGGGAATGCAGCTTGTAGAAAAATACATGAAGCAACACTCTGACGTGAGTATTGCCACACTGCTGGAACGTACTGATTTCGGCAATCTGACTTTAGACTGAGCTACAAAAATATAGATTATAGACAATCATGGATACAGCATTATACTTGCTGCCGGTGACTCTTGGTGATACTCCGGTAGAAAAAGTCCTTCCTTCGTACAATAGAGAAATCATTCTGCAGATTCGTCATTTTATCGTAGAGGATGTGCGCTCGGCACGCCGATTCCTGAAAAAAGTGGATCGGGATATCAATATCGACGAACTGACGTTTTATCCGTTGAACAAACATACGTCACCCGAAGCTATCTCGGGTTATCTGAAACCGTTGCAGGAAGGAAACTCCATGGGAGTAATCTCGGAAGCAGGTTGTCCGGCCGTTGCCGATCCGGGAGCAGATGTTGTAGCTATCGCACAGCGCAAGAATCTGAAGGTGGTTCCTTTGGTGGGACCGTCGTCTATTATCCTGTCGGTCATGGGCTCGGGCTTCAACGGACAAAGTTTCGCTTTCCACGGTTATCTGCCTATCGAACCGGGAGAACGTCAGAAAAGATTGAAGGAACTGGAACAGCGGGTATACAGTGAGCATCAGACACAGCTTTTCATCGAAACACCTTACCGTAACAACAAGATGCTGGAGGATATCTTGAAAGCCTGCCGTCCGCAAACCAAACTTTGTGTGGCTGCCAATATTACCTGTGAGGGGGAATATATCAAAACCAAGACTGTTCAGGAATGGAAAGGTCATTTGCCCGACCTTTCAAAGATACCGTGTATATTTTTGATTTATAAATAAAAATACTATTCGGAAGCACCGAATGCCTTCCACATTTCTGCTGCCATCTGAAGTGTATCCAGTTCTGAAAGCAGGGAAGGACTGTATCTGCGTGCAGCGGTTTCGCTTATTTCGTCGAAAGAAAAGAATCTGCCTCCGGTTATTTTCTGCAGGTCTGTTTCGTTCTGGAGAGGGAGAATGTACAACGATACGCGTTGCTGGTTGTCGGCATCGCATGATGTAGTTGTATATTTCAATATAAGCCGTGGGGTAGTATCTTTCGAAGCACATATCTTTTTGGCAATGCGTGCGGTGTATTCGCTGCTCTTTTCGATTGGTCCCTCAAAAGGACTTTCTACAGCAATATCCCACATGGGAGCGTTTTCGTATTTTTCATCAGGACATCCGGTACGTTGTTTCAGGTAGATTTTTCCGTCGTGTACTACTGCAATGCGCACCAGACTATAACGGAAGTTTTCCTGAAGTGCGAGATGGATTCCTACTACATTGATGACCAGGCACAGCACATAGATAATAACCGGTATGCCGTACATCAGGAAGAAAGAACCCTCTTCCAAAAACAGATGTTCGATATGGTCTACAAAAAGCAGGATAGTAAGATGCAGTGATGAAAGTATTACAATGGTTTTTGCTTCCAGAACAAAAGAGAAACAGTTTCTCAGATGCAGCCGTTCTTGCAGTTCCTTGTAGATTTCGGGAGCTGTGATATGGATGAATGCCACAATGAGCAGCAACAGCTCCAGTATGGGAGTAATGCTTCCGTATGGAATAAATTTGTAGCCTGTAAACAGGCGAAGTACGAAGCAGGAACCTATGCCTATACTACCTAGCAGAAGGAAAAAATTCAGATCCTTCAGGCGTACAATGCCGTATAACAGCAGACCGAGGCAGACTATAAAACCTATTCCCAGCACTATTGTATTTTGGAAAAAATGCAAACATATCAGTGTTGCTATGATAGGCAACAGTCCGAGCGATACTATCTTGTTTCTGTATTTTAATATAAGTTTCATCATCTGCCGTGGTCTTTTTTATAGGTGTAACAAGGTTCTTTTCCGAATTGTTCACTTATAGCGGATGTGTTTTTCGGCATGATAGGAAGAACGTACCAGCGGACCGCTTTCTACTGTGGCAAATCCTTTCTTTTCTCCGGTTTCCTTGTAGCGGGCAAATTGTTCGGGTGTGACATACTCATGAACGGGATAATGTTTCCGGCTCGGCTGGAGATATTGTCCAATGGTGAGAATGCGGCAGCCGTTTGCCAGCAGGTCGTCCATGGTCTGTTCTACTTCTTCAGGAGTTTCTCCCAGTCCTACCATGATGCCCGACTTGGCCGTTATTCCACTCTCGGCTATCTGGCGGATAACCTCCAGACTTCGGTCGTAGGTTGCCACGCTTCTTACCAGCGGGCTGATGCGGCGTACGGTTTCCATGTTGTGTGAAATAATATCAGGACGGGCGTCGGTTATCATGCGGATCAGTTCTTCCCTACCTTGAAAGTCGGGGATGAGTGTTTCCAGTGTTGTATTCGGATTGACTTCTTTTATCGCTTTGATTGTGGCAGCCCAGTGAGCTGCTCCCAGATCAGGCAGATCGTCGCGGTCTACCGAGGTGACAACGGCATGATCCAGTTTCATCAGACGGACCGATTCGGCTACCCGTTCAGGCTCCTGAGTGTCGAGCGGAAGCGGTTTCCCGCTGAGGGTGTTACAGAATTTGCATGAGCGGGTACAGATAGCACCACCTATCATGAAAGTAGCCGTTCCTTTTCCCCAGCATTCGCCCAGATTCGGACAACGGCCGCTGCTGCATATCGTATGCAGTTTATGCGTATCGACAATGCGTTTTGTATCGGTATAGCGTGCATTGGTTCCGATAGTTATTTTCAGCCATTCAGGCTTTTTTACGTGTTCCATAGTATATTAGTCTAAGAATGAGAAATGAGGAATTAAAAACCGTCGCCTTGTATCGGCAGTAGAATTTTTAATTCCTCATGACTCTCAATATATGATTATTAGTTTATTTCAGCTTTTCGATAAAGAAGTTGGCTACACGGTTCATCAGATGATTGCGTGTGTTGCCGCCGAAGATGCTGTGATTGCGGTTGGTATATACCTGCATGTCAAACTGTATGCCTGCCTGTACCAGTGCTTCACTGTATTCGGCGCAGTTCTGGTAGTGCACGTTGTCATCGGCTGTTCCGTGTATCAGAAGCAGGTCGCCATGCAGTTTCGGAGCACGGAGGATAGCCGAACCGGCATTGTAACCGTCGCCGTTTTCCTTCGGTGTACGCATGAAGCGTTCAGTATATACTGTATCGTAGAAGCGCCAGTCGCTTGGAGCTGCAATCGCCACACCAGCTTTGAATACAGGTGTACCTTCACTCATCGACATCAGTGTATTGTAACCTCCGAAGCTCCATCCCCAGATACCAATGCGGTTTCCGTCGATGTAAGGCAGTGAGGACAGATATTTGGCAGCTTCTACCTGGTCGTGCGATTCTTTTACTCCCAGGAAGCAGTATGTACATTTTTCAAAGTCTACACCGCGTCCGCCTGTACCACGTCCGTCGACACATACCATGACAAAACCTTTGTCGCACATGTAAGCTTCGAACATGCCTCCATCACTGAAGCTTCCGATGCCCCATCTGTCGAGTACCTGCTGCGAACCCGGTCCGCTGTACTGGTGCATGATGACCGGATATTTCTTGCTTGGATCGAAGTTGGCAGGTTTCATCATCCAGCCGTTCAGCTCTACACCTTCGGTTGTACGGAAACTGAAAAACTCTTTTTTCGGCATGTTCAGTGTAGCAACTTCCGATTTCAGTTTCGAGTTGTCCAATAGTGTAGTCAGCTCCTTACCCTTGTTATTGTTTATCGTTATCAGTGTAGGAGTGTCGATATTAGAGAAGTTATTGATATAATACGACAGGTTGGTACTGAATATTGCCGAGTTGGTTCCCGTGCGGGTAGAAAGTTTGATAGTCTTTCCTTTGGCATCGGTCTTGTATACAGCCGTACGCAACGGACTTTCCTCGTTGCTGGTATAGTAGAACGTATTGGTTGGCTTATCCCATCCCAGAAAATCCTTCACTTCGAACTTACCTTTGGTAACTTGTTTGATCAGGTTTCCTCCGATAGTATACAAGTACAAGTGATTGTATCCGTTGCGTTCACTCATCATTACGATATTTTCCGGATAGAAAACAATGTCAGAATAAGCCTGTTCCTTGATGTACTGTTCGGCTTCGTCGCGTATAGTAAGCTTGCACAGTGCGCTTCTCGGGTTGGCCATATAGATGTCGAACCGGTTCTGGTGGCGGTTCAGTGTCATGATGGCAAGTTTTTCAGGATCGGAAGTAAACTTGATACGTGGAATGTATCCGTCTTCGTCGAGCGGCAAATCCATTTTACGTGTAACGTGGCTCTTGATATCGTATGTGTGTACACTGACTTTCGAATTCATTTCGCCGGCTTTCGGGTATTTGTATTCGTAAGCTCCCGGATAAGTGGCATACTGGCTCTTTTCGGGGGCCATACCTTTGTACCACGGGAAGCTGAACATGGGAACCTGACTCTCGTCGAAACGGATATAGGCAATCATTTTGCTGTCGGCACTGAAGTCGAAAGCGCGGTTGAAAGAGAACTCTTCTTCATATACCCAGTCGGGGATACCGTTCAGTACCTTATTGTATTCACCGTCCTTTGTAACCTGCGATTCGCTGTTGCCGAAAAGCAGCTTCACAAGGAAAATATTGTTGTTGCGTACGAAAGCAACCTGGAAGCCGTCGGGTGAAAACAGTGGAACCTGCTGAGGACCGTTTTTAGAAAGCGGTTCCATCTTGTTGTTTTTCACGTTGTATATGTAATACTCGGCAGTGAACGAATGACGGTAGATGGGTTTCGTGTCTGTCTGAATCAGAATCAGCTTTTCGTCGGGCGACATGATATAATCGTCGAACGACTTTACGGGGCAATCTCTTGCCGTAGTAACATCGAATATCGCTTCTACTTCCTTGCCCGTTTTGAACGAGTATTTCACGATACGTTTTTTGTCAGAACTCATCTGCGTGTAATGTTCTCCGTCCAGCATTGGTTTGATGCCGTAGATGCTTTGTGCACGGTAGGTTCCTTGTGCTACATCTTGCAGGCTGACCTTACGCTGTGCCTGTGCTCCGATAACGAAAGCCAGCAGGCAGAATAATGCAATCAGTTTTTTCATTGTGTAGATATGCTTGTTTTTATTATTATTCATACTTACCTGAAGCAAAGGTATAAAAAAATGCAATCCCCCTTTCTTGCGTTACATCGAAAAATGCCGATTGCAGATGTTTTCTCGTTTACTTCACACTTTTTAATAGCTTTGCCGAGGTTTTCGGTAAGGTTTAGGCAGGTAGTATATCATACGTCAGGAAAATACAGCAAGTTTTTATATGAAGTTTTAAAAAAACGTCGGGTAGTTTTCCATACATTATCTTGATATTTTGCCGGACTTGTCCGGAAGAAAGCTTTCGTGATGCAATGGGAAAATTTGTTTTTCAGGATTTTTTTTAGTTATAAACTTTCTTATATCTTTGCCGTATCTAAAACGATATGAATTTGTATGGGGAAAAGTTTATTTCTAACGGTGATATATGCTGTGTGCAGCCTGTGTTACATGGCAGCGCAAGGACTTGTCAATGTGAAGCACTATTCGGTGAAGGACGGTATGTCGCAGAATACGGTGCAGGGAGTCTTGCAGGACAATGAGGGTTACATCTGGATGGCTACCTGGAACGGACTGGAAAAGTTTGATGGCTATTCCTTTAAAAACTATAAGACATATCCTACAGACAAGGTCAAGCTTCAGTATAACCGTCTGGTGAATCTGCAACTCGGAGGTAATCAGATGCTGGTGTGCCAGAGTTACGACAGAAGGGTGTATCTGTTCGATATACGCCGGGAGTGTTTTGAGGATGTATTTGTCTATCATCCGGAGGTAAAGTTGTGTACGGCTGCCTCGAAAATTATCACCCTTCCAAACGGAATGGTGTGGATTGTAGGTACGAATGGTGATTTGTGGCGTATCGATTGTTTCAGGTATAAAGACAAGGGAGGGCTGGTATACTTGCCTGCCCATTCGGATGCGGAACGCAAACGATACGTGTTCACAGTCTCACTCGATATGCAGGGCAATGAGTGGGTGCTGACAGACAAAGGATATTTTGTATATGGCAATAACGCACTGAAAGGAAATGATGCTTATCGATATACCGCTAGTGTCGGCAAGCGATTTTTTGTGGCAGATAGTAGAAACAAGCTGATGGAATACCTTCCGGAAAAGGGACTATCTGACGTACGTCTATCTCGTCCGGCAGAAAATATCCGGCAGATTTTTCCTCTTTCCGACGGATTGCTGGGTATATTGATGAAGAGAAGCTTTGCGGTTTATAATCCGGCAGACGGAAAGTCGGTTTCATTGTTACTCGACGAAACTCAGGAGGATTTTCAGCCGGTTTATATTTTTCAGGATTCGAAAAAGAATATATGGGTACAGAACAAGCTCAAGCATATAGTCAGGCTGGATCCGAAGTGCCGGCAAGCTGAGTTTCTGGACTATCCCCGCCGACAGGCAAGTGAAGATGAAGCCTGTTTTATCCATGAAGATGAGTATGGTCATATATGGGCGTATTCTAATAATGGCTTTTTCTCGTATTACAATCCTAAAAAGCATGTGTTTCAACAGAGCTATATGTTGAACGATGCTACCAAAACGATGTACGAAGGTATCAACCGGGTTTATTACATAGACAATCATAAAAATGTATGGATGGCTCAGGAAGGCGGAATTGACCGTATTGCTTTTCTGAATACAAATTTTGAGTATCTCAACACGTCCAGTGCATTGGTCAGGGGCTTGTACATCGATTCGCGCGGAAGAATCTGGGTGGCATCGAAGGACGGAATGGTGAAGGTGTACGATAAAGATTTCGGATATTGCGGAAACCTGAGTCCTGACGGCAGAATCGTAAAAGACGGTTCGGTGGTGTTTGGAGCTAACATTTATTCTTTCTTTGAAGATAGCCGTGGAAATTTCTGGATAGGAAGCCGCGGTAACGGGTTGTTTGTAGGCAAACCTCGTGGAGAAGGGTATGTCTTTAAACACTATCAGATTGAGGAAAACAATTTGGACGGGATAAACTGTAATTCGGTTTATTCTATAGCACAAGACCGTTTCGGGCATATCTGGGTAGGAACATATGAGGGTGGCTTGAATCTTGCCGTAGGTGAGCCGGAGAATCTGCACTTTATAAATGTTACCAACAAGCTGAAAAAAAATTATCCCTCCGGAAAATGTATGCGTGTGCGCAGCGTCTGTCCGTTGTCGAATGATGTGATACTTGTGGGTACGACCGACGGATTGATTTCGTTCTCCTCGCAGTTTGACAATCCTGAGGATATTCATTTTTACTTGAATTACTGTGAACCGAACCGTGAGAACAGTTTGAGTGATAACGATGTGATGCATATACTGGAAACTTCCGACGGAGAAGTATACATTACTACCTTCTGTGGAGGAATCAGTCAGGTGGAACTGGGAGGACTGTTGTCCGACGAGATTGACTTTTTCCATTACAATAAGAAAAACGGTCTGCCTTCGGACATAGCCTTTGCCATGGTAGAGGATAACAAACGCAGACTGTGGATTATGTTCGAGAATATTATCTGTAAGTTCTCTCCGGAAAAGCCTGATTTCGAAGTGTATGACCACTTTAATGTCAACTCCAATTTAATTCTTTCCGAAGTACCTCCGGTGGTAGACCGTTCGGGTAACATGTATGTAGGCTGCAATGAAGGAGCGTTACGCATCGATCTGGAACAGTTGAAAAAGACTGCTTATGCACCAAACATAGCCTTTACAAGTTTCAACATTCAGAAACGAGGAGGAATCTCAGTCAGAAACTCACTGGTAAACGATACGCTGACACTGGAACCCGATGAACGTAACATTACGGTTTCGTTTGCTGCACTCGATTTTACCAAGCCTGCTTATCTGGAATATGCTTATCGGATAAAGAATTTGAGTGATGAATGGACGTATATCGGAAAGAACCGTTCGGTAAGCCTTGTAAATCTGTCGGCAGGAGATTTTGATCTGGAAGTGAAATCGAACAACAGCGACGGAGTATGGTCGGATAATATCAAGGTATTGCATATTCATGTGAAACCTACTTTCTGGGAAACAGGTTGGGCATGGGTCTTGTACGTTATCTTGTTTCTGCTGGCTTTGGCCCTGGTTTCGGGTATTGTAGTGTATATATGGGGGTTGCGTAAAAAAATCGGTTTCGAGAAACAGCTTACAAATATGAAACTCCGTTTCTTTACCGATATATCGCACGAACTCCGTACTCCGCTTACGCTTATCGAAGGTCCGATTGAAGAAGTACTTGAACAGGAAAAGCTTTCACCCGAAGGACTGGAGAACATGCAGGTGGCCAAGCGTAATACAGAACGTATGCTTCAGCTCATCAATCAGCTGCTCGACTTCCGTAAGATCCAGAACAATAAGATGAAGCTTTATATAGAGCAGGTCGACATCGTATCTTTGGCCCACAAGGCATACTCCGATTTCGTAGGCATGGCACATCAGTCGGAGATAGATTTCCGTTTTGTCGCACCTCAGGAAGAAATCAAGATTTATACAGATGTAGATAAGGTAGAGAAGGTGGTGTTCAATCTGCTTTCGAATGCTTTCAAATATACTCCCAAGGGAAAATCTATTTCGCTTATCGTCGAGATGCAGGCGGATAATGTACTGATTCGGGTAAAAGATGAGGGAAAAGGCATCGATATCGGAAAGCTGAGCAAGCTGTTCGACCGTTTTGAAACATTTGGAAGCGAACGCTCGGCGGTTTCTACAGGAATAGGACTTTCGCTGGTACACAATCTGGTAGAGATGATGCACGGCAAGATTGAAGTTGATACGGCGTTGGGACAAGGAAGTACTTTTACTGTTTCATTGCCTTTGAGGGCTGAGGCTTATCGCAATGACCAGAATGTAGAGTTTATATTGGATGACGGCAGCCGGGATGTTTCTTCCGAAGTTCAGATGCCCGAAGAACTGGAAGATCAGAAGGATATAACGATATTGGTTGTAGAAGATAATGATGAGCTGCGTCACTTCATTGTTCATATCCTTCAGAAAGAATATCGTGTACTGGAGGCTCCGAACGGACGAATCGGACTGGAAAAAGTTCTGGCAGAAATCCCCGATGTAGTGGTTAGTGATGTCATGATGCCTGAAATGGATGGTATTGAACTGCTGAATGCTGTCAAGACAAATCATAATGTCTGCCATATTCCGGTTATTATCTTGTCGGCAAAGGCTTCGCTGGACGATCGTATAAAGGGACTGGAGTATGGTGCCGACGGATATATTACGAAGCCGTTCAGTTCTGCTTATTTACGTGCACGTCTGAAATCGGTATTGTTGCAGCGCACTCACCTGAAAGACTTCCTGCTGGCAGGACGTAGTCTGGACGAGGTGACCGTAACGGCAACTGAAGAAAAGCAGGAACACCGGCTGGAGGATCTGTCGCCTTCACTTCCGCAAATCACTCATTTTGATGAAGAGTTTATCAAGAATATCATACAGAGTGTAGAAGATAACCTGAATAATTCGGACTTTAAGATAGAGGATCTTGCCGACTCGATGGGAATGGGACGTTCGATGTTCTATCGGAAGATAAAATCGATTCTGAGTGTTTCACCGATTGACTTTGTGAAAGATATGCGTGTGAAACGTTCGGTGCAGTTACTGGAGTCGGGAGAATATACGGTATCGGAAGTTGCCTATATGTGTGGATTTTCTTCTCCCCAGTATTTCAGTCGTGTATTCAAGGCTGCAATGGGATGTACGCCTACGGAATATAAGGAAAACCATTCCACGAAATAATTACATTTCGTGGAATGGTTCTCCGTTTACAGTTACATTTTCGAAACGGATATTTTCAGCTCCTGTTACTTTGTTGATTTCCGGCTTTTCTACTCCTTCGAATGAGCAGTCTTTCAGGTAGATGTTGCGTATCTGAGATTTATCATCAAATCCGTCAAGATGAAGCACATACTGGCTTTTCTTACTGGTTATATTTTCCAGGTGGATATTCTCGAAGAGAGGCAGATACGGACCTTCGTCTACATGCCAGTATTTTTGCTCTATTCCTAAAATAGATTGTTTACATTCGCCTACGGTGATATTCCGTACAAAGACGTTTGCTACGTTTCCACCACGCATAGGGTTGGACTTGATACGGATAATACGGTCCAGTTCGGGGCTGTCCATCCGGCAGTTCTCTACCCATACATTATGGCATCCTCCGGTTATTTCGCTTCCTATGGCTACTCCTGCATGTCCGTCCTTCATGCGGCATTCACGTACGATGATGTTTTTGCAGGGAATGTTCCAGTAACGACCGTCTTCATCGCGTCCCGATTTTATGGCTATGCAGTCGTCGCCCGTGTCAAAGTCGCAGTCTTCTATCAGCACGTTTTCGCACGATTCCGGATCGCATCCGTCATTGTTCGGACCGTGGCTTTGCATTTTCACACCTTTTATGGTTACGTTTTCCGACAGCAGCGGATGGATAAGCCAGAACGGAGAACGGTTGATGGTGAATCCTTCCAGCAGAATGTTCTTGCATTTATATAAATTGATGAACTGCGGGCGGATGCCGTTCGCTTTTTCAAAGACGCGTTCTTTTACGGGGATAGAATCTGCTTTCATCTGGTACAGCAGGGTCTTTTCGTTGACCGTTTCTCCGTTTTCTGCCTTAATGCCACGGATGCGCTGTTCTGCAAACCAGTTGTCTGTACTAGCCTGTCCGTCTAGTTTCCCCTTTCCGGTAATGGCAATATTGTTTTCTCCGTATGCATAAATCAGCGGAGATATGTTATGGCAGTCGATGCCTTCTATACGTGTAAGTACGGTTTCGAACAGATTGTAGTCGGTTGTAAATTTCAGAATGGTACTGTCCGACAGGTGAAGGTTGACGTTCGATTTCAGGCGGATAGGAGCCGTGAGAAACTCGCCGTCGGGAACGAGTACGGTTCCTCCTCCTTGTGAAGAGCAGGCTTCGATGGCCCGATTAATCGCATCGGTGTATAGTGAATCTTTTCCGTTGTAATAATCGGTTATCACATACGTCTTGTCGGGAAAAGTTGGAGGAGAAATCTGGTTGTACACCTTTTCCATCTCCTTCCATGAACACGGTTCTGATGTCTGGCAGGATATACATGCAGCGGCTGTCAGCAGTAAACCGCTTAAAATTGAAGTTTTCAGGATATGCATAAGATACAATTTTGAGTGTTGTTTACAAAAATAGCCCGTATACCAGAAAGCCTTGTATAGTATTTATGCAATTCGTTGTACAATTTCTCTGCAAGGTATATTTATGTACGATTGACTAATGTTTGTACATCATAAATCAATTTGTGCAACTCCGTATACTCGCCTTTCCCTAAATTTGCTTCCAAAACAAGTCCTAAATTACTTAACATTTAATATTATGAACAGAAATTTTAAAAGAATCCTCTTCAGTGCATGTCTGCTTGCTGCTTTGGGAGGAACAGCATGTTCGGATGATACACCAGAACAGCCAGCTGGTGGAGGTACAGAGAGTGGAGAAACCGAGGAACCAGGAGGTGAAGATAATCCTGATGGACCTTTGCAGATGGATCCGGTAGAGTTTGCTGCATTTCCGGGTGCAGAAGGGTATGGAAAGAATACCGTAGGTGGACGAGGAGGAAAGGTTTATCACGTGACCAGTCTGGACGACGATGCCAACAATCCGGCAGAGGGAACATTACGCTGGGTATTGAAACAGAAAGGTGCAAAGACTGTTGTGTTTGATGTCGCAGGAACCATTCATCTGAAAGCCGACTTAAAAACCAATAACGATAATCTGACTATTGCCGGACAGACTTCTCCGGGAGGTATTTGTCTTGCCGATTATGCTTTTGTCATCAATTCGAATGAAGTTATCATCCGTTTCCTTCGTTTCCGTCCCGGAGATGACAGTGGAAAAGAACCAGACGGACTGGGAGGTATGGATAAAAAGAATATTATCATAGACCATTGTTCAGTGAGCTGGAGTGTGGATGAATGTTTCTCGGTGTACGGTATGGAGAACTCTACCGTGCAGTGGTGCATCGCGGCTCAGGCACTTCGTGTATCGGTTCATGGCAAGGGTACACATTGCTACGGAGGAAACTGGGGTGGAAACAAAGCTTCCTATCACCATAACCTGATAGCACATTGCGAAAGCCGTGTTCCTCGTCTGGGCCCGCGCCCCAGCACACAGCTTAATGAGTATGTCGATATCCGGAATAATGTATTTTATAACTGGGCAGGAGAGGGCTGTTACGGAGCCGAAAATCAGAATATAAATATTGTAGACAATTATTATAAACCGGGACCGGCTACTAATTCGGGTAAGGAAACAGACCGTATCCGTTACCGTATAGCCAAGATTGGTGTTCGTACTCTCGATTATGTGACTGAAGACGATGGTTCTTACAACGACTGGTATCCTTCCTTGCATAAATGGGGAACTTTCTATGTAACGGGAAACGTGGTGGAAGGACACGATGATGTTACGGCAGACAACTGGACAAAAGGTATTTACGCACAGCAGGAAAACGGCAGTAAGGTAGATAATCTGTGGACTGAAGAAACCATGAAGGCTATCCGTAAGGAGTCGCCGGTAGTCGATCCGGTAATGACAACCGAGCATTCGGCACAGGAAGCTTATCAGGCGGTATTGAACTACGCTGGAGCCTGCAATTATCGGGATGCAATCGACGAGCTTGTCCTTTCGGATGTCAAAGAAGGAAAAGCTACGTGTACGGCTTCAGGAAATAAGCCTGGATACATCAACGAACCTGAAGATGTATTGCAGGCATTGTCCGAACTGGGTGACAATCCTTATCCGGAACTTGCGAAAGATACCTCGCGTGATGTGACCGATACAGACGGCGACGGTATGCCTGATGCTTTTGAAACGGCATACGGGCTCGATGCCAATAATCCGGATGACGGTAATGCGAATACACTCGATCCGGCTGGAAAATATACAAATCTTGAAATGTATCTGCATAGTCTGGTGCAGGATATTATAAAGAAACAACAGCAGTAATTTCTGGAAATAGTTGTTGATTAAGGCATGGCGTTATTGGTTGCTGTACGATTTATCGTCCGGCTGCTGATGGCGCCATTGCTTTGTCTTGAAAAATAGTCCGTATGTCATGCAATATTTATTCATATCGCCGGTTTGCCTAAATAGTATACATTGTTTACTTAAATAATGCACGTCTTTTCTTCAGGGGTATCTTATTTTTGCGTTATCGAAAACAGCAGGAATAAAATCTGATAGTTATGAAGCATCCGTTATTTTTATTAATCTTATTATTGTTTTTCCCAACTGGAACGATGATTGCAGCTGACGGTGGAACTGCTCTTCCGGCTTTTCCGGGAGCTGAAGGATTCGGAAGATACACTGTCGGAGGAAGAGGGGGTAAGGTATATCATGTTACCACACTCGAAGATGGAGAGCAGGAAGGAACTCTCCGATATGCTGTAAATAAGAAAGGGGCACGTACCGTGGTGTTCGATGTTTCGGGTAACATTTTTCTGAACCGTCCCCTGCAAATAGTGAACGATAGCCTGACCATTGCCGGACAGACAGCTCCGGGACGTGGAGTATGTATTGCACGTTATCCGGTAACTATCAAGGCAGACGATGTTATAATCCGTTATGTACGCTTTCGGGTTGGCAACGAAAACAAGGGAGAACCCGACGGACTTGGAGCTACCGATCATCGCAATATCATAGTAGACCATTGCTCCATCAGCTGGTCGGTAGACGAAACTTGCTCTGTATATGGAAATGAGAATACTACCGTACAATGGTGTATCATCTCAGAAAGTCTGAATAACGGAGGGCATGCCAAGGGAGCGCACGGATATGGCGGTATAGTAGGAGGAGATCATGCCTCGTTCCATCATAATCTCATGGCACATCATGTGAGTAGAGTTCCGCGTATGGGACCTCGTCCGGGAACACAGACCAGAGAGTATGTGGATATTCGTAACAATGTGTACTACAACTGGGCTGGCAATGGCTGCTATGGAGGCGAAGGAATGAAAGTCAATATCGTGAATAATTATTATAAACCCGGTCCTGCTACACCTCATAATAAGGTGCGTTATCGGATTGCTTCTGTCGGTGTGCGTTCTAAAAAATATTGTTATAACAAGAAAGGGGAGCCCAACATCTGGCATCCCATGCTGCATGTGTGGGGAAAGTTTTATGTGGACGGTAATGTAGTAGAAGGCTTTCCCGAAGTTTCAGCCGATAACTGGACGAAAGGTATATACGAACAGCTTGATACGGCAAGTGCCGACGGATACTTTTCTTCCGTCACACGCGATACGATACGGCTGAAAGCTCCATTGGAAGCAGGTATTGTTACCACACATACAGCTGCCGAAGCCTTCGAGAAAGTGCTGGCTTCAGCCGGATGTTCCAAATGGAGAGATGAAATCGATGAGCGGATTGTAAGAGAAACTCGTACCGGTACGGCGACTTATATGGGAAGCATTGATAAAAAGGCTGCCAGTTCGCCTGGCATAATCGACTTGCCCGAGGATGTCATGCCTGAAGGAGCTTCATCACCATGGGTGGACCTTTCCGACGGAAATACCGATTTGCAGGCTCTTCTGGATACTGATGGTGACGGTATGCCCGATGTGTGGGAAAGAAAACACGGATTGGATTCCGAGAATCCGGCAGATGGATCAGCAGTAACGTTAAGTCGTGAAGGATATACCAATCTGGAAGTCTATCTGAATGAAGGTTTATAATCGGATATAAGATATGAAACAATAGATGTGAATATATATAAGGTGGGCGCTTTTTATTTGTTGGGGTGTATATGATGAATATCGTTTAATTTAATTGAAAATCAACACAGTACACAATCTCTATATAATTTGGAAGGCAAACTGATATGCTTATGAAAATGTAATGACAGAAAGGTTTAAGCACCCCGTTGATAGTGTCGGATACGACAGAAAATTTTGTACCACAGCCCGTTAAAGGATGCCTTCATAATCCTTTGCGCTTCTTGGAATTTCTTTGGAAATACAGGAGCGCGAAGGATTTTTTTTGAAAAATACGGGCAGAAGTTCTGTAAAGCATCAGCATTTTTTGGGGAAAACATGAGCATCTTTTAGAAGAAACATCAGCATGTTTTGGGATAAGGTTTCAATGTCTTTTATGGTAACTTACTTAGTCTTTCAGATAATTTAATTAAAATCTGTGCAGCATTTAAGTGAAAATTTCTTTTCTTTATAGAACAATGTTATGTGAAACCAAACTATATGCGATATGAAGAAAGTACATTTGATGAGCTGGCTGATACTGTTTTTCAGTTTGTTTCCATCTGTATTGCAGGCACAGAGTTATAATGAACTTTGGAAAGAAGTAGAAGCAGCCCAAAAGAAGGACTTGCCGAAAACGGTTATTGGTGTAGTTGATAAAATATACACTAAAGCGAAAAGTGAAAAGAACATCCCTCAGATGATGAAGGCCTATATTGTGCGTGCTGAATCACGCATCCAGCTTACTCCGGACAGTGCACAGGCAGAGTACGATGGTATCCGGAAATGGGCAGAAAGCGAAACAGATAGGGTGGGGTGTGCCGCACTGAATCATGTAATGGGTAGCCTGATACTGGATAATCAGCAGTTGGGCACGGAAGATGATGCGATACGGTATTTCCGTCTTTCGCTGAAAGACAGAGAGGTACTGGGTAAGGCTTCTGCCAAGGATTTCCGTCCGATGACAACTTCCGGCGAGCTGAGTGAAAAGTATCTGGATGATAATATGTTCGACTTGCTTTCCCGGCAGGCAATTGAACGTTTGTCTGTTTATCGTTTTAATTCCGACAGACTGAAATGTGTGTCGGAAGCATTGTCACTGTACGACGGACTGATTGCTTTCTACGGTGAAAGCAACCGTCAGGCAGCTTTACTGACTAAGGAAGCCCGTTTGTTGTACTGCTGGGAAGGGGCGGGAAGTAGCATCGTACGTGAAGCGCTGACACCGGAGCAGGTAGCGGAGGAATTGCGTAAGCTGGCAGAAGAATACAAGGATCTGCCTGTCTGTGCCGATGTATATGTAAAGCTGGCCTATGTCTATCGTATGAACAATGAACTGCTTAAGTCGGTTGAGGCGGCACGAGAAGGAATTGAAAAATATCCTAAGCACGAATGGGTGTCTCAGTTGCGTTCATACATTGATTTTGCTTCCAGTCCGTATCTTTCAATGAATATTCCTTTTGTATATCCCAACTATGAGGCGGATATGAACCTGACGTATGCCAATCTGAAAGGAGTGTCTTTCGAATTGTATCGTCTGAATATATCTCCTGCTTCTTCATTGATTCGCGGCAATCTGAAGGAAGAAACGTTGATACAGAATTACGGTACAAAAGTGGCTTCATGTTACTACGCTTTGCCTTCTACCCCCGATTACGAAAAGCGTGATACGGTATTGCATTATACATTGCCCGAAGCGGGAATTTACATGTTAAAGCAAATTCCTCAAGGGAGTGCGAAAGGTATTGATTATTCGTTGTTGTTTGTTTCTCCTTATCAGTGCATCAGTATTCCTGTGTCAGAGGGACGCAAGGAGCTTGTTGCTGTAGATAAACTGACGGGCAGACCAGTTCCGGGTGCAGAAGTGGTTACGTATCGGTCGAACGGAAATGAATACAATGTGCTTCAGGTATATAAGACCGATGGTAAAGGCAGTGTTACGGTAGATGTTCCCCGTTCGGGCAGGATTTATTACAATGTCCGTATGGCAGGAAATGATTTCACTGCTATTTCAAGTATAGGAGGAAATGCTTCGTTTGTCAGAGAAACAGTGCAGGGATGGAAGAAGAAGGTAAATCTGTTTACCGACCGTTCGTTGTATCGTCCGGGACAGAAAGTATATGTTTCCGGTATGGTTTACGAACAGAACGGTGATTCTCTTCGTGTGATAAAGGGCGAAAAAAGTTCTCTGAAACTGTATTCTTCCGAGCGTAATGTAGCCGAATATACCGTATCGACAGACGACTTTGGCGTATTGTCGGGTGAATTTGTGCTGCCACAGAACCTGCTTCCCGGTACTTATTATGTGTCGATGGATGGAGCTTCTGCCATTATCAAGGTAGAGGAATACAAGCGTCCTACTTTTGATGTGGTCTTTACTCCGTACGAAGACACATATAATATGGGCGATTCCATTGTGGTGAAAGGAGAAGCAAAGACATTTGCCGGAGCACCAGTCCGTATGGCAAAGGTAAAATATACGATATCCCGTTCGGAATATATGTGGTTCCGTATGGGAGGTATGAATAAGGTAGAGTTGGATAACGGTGAGGTGCAGACGGATGCTGATGGAAATTTTAGTGTCCGTGTGGTGCTTACTGCCCCGGAAACAACCGGAAGGGATATGCTGGAGCACCGTTATTATGTATATGAAGTACAGGCAGAGGTAACCGATGGAGCGGCTGAAACACAGACAAACACCTTGTCACTTCCGGTGGGTAAGCAGTCGTTGGGCTTGCAGATACGCGGACTGTCGGGTATGGTCATGCGTGAGAAACAGGAAAAGGTGCAGTTTATGGCATTGAACCCGAATGGAACTCCTGTACAGACAGAGGTCGCTTACCGTGTGTTTGCATTGGATAAAGCGGGCAAGAAAGCCGGATTGCAACTGGAAGGCAAGGCGGAAGCTCAACGTTCGTTTGTTCCTTCCGAATTGCTTGCATTGCCTTCGGGCAGATATCGCATTGAAATTTCTGCAACGGATGCGCAGGGACGAGTATGTACGGCAGAGCAAGATTTTACATTGTTCTCGCGTCTGGATACACGACTCCCGTATCCTGCTGTCGACTGGTTCTATCAGGATGGAACCGAGTTTAACGAATCGGCTCCGGCAACCTTGTATGTGGGAACCAGTGAAAAGAATGTGTATCTGCTGGTCGATGTGTACAGTGGAAGCAAACGGATCGATTCTCAGCGATTGACACTGAATGATGAAATCAAGAAATTCAGTTATCCGTATCGGGAGGTGTATGGCGATGGTATTACCGTAAACTTTGCTTTCATGCGGAACGGCAGCCTGTATAGCAAGCAGGCGACAATCATCCGGCCGGAACCGGAAAAGAAACTGACATTGAAGTGGGAAACTTTCAGAGATAAGTTGCAGCCGGGCAATAAGGAAGAATGGAGCATGCATATTACAGATGCGGCCGGAAATCCGGTGAAAGCTAATGTGATGGCATCCCTTTACGATGCTTCGCTCGATAAGCTGTATCAGCACGACTGGCGTTTTAATCTGTGGTTCTCTCGCCCTGTTCCATGGATTTATGCAGGTATGTTGTCGGCAAACCAGGGAATCGGCATGTTTGCAGGTTTTCCATACGTAAGGACATACACCGGACTGAATCTGCTGAATGGTGAGTATAGTTCTTTGCTGGTCTTTTCCGGAAATGTTTATATGCGAGGCATCAATCTGGCTGGCACATCAACCCGTATTCTGGCGAAACACGATGCCGGAAATGCCGTAGAGGTGAAATATCAGCCTGTCATGACTGTTGAGGAATCGGCGGTAGTCGCCTCTCCGGATATTGTATCGTCCGGCTTTAAAAAAGAAAGCGGCAGTGCTGGTGTAGAAGAAGTCTTGCAGATTGTAGAAAATGATGCAGCTGTCGAAGGAACAGATGGTAAAGAAACGATGATTCCGGTGCGTGAGAACTTTGCCGAAACAGCCTTTTTCTATCCGAATTTGCGGACTGATTCACTGGGTAGGGTAAGTATCGTCTTTACCGTACCGGATGCATTGACCGAATGGAAGTTCACAGGACTGGCGCATACACAGGATGTCGATTACGGCATGCTGACGCAGACCGTGAAGACGAGCAAGCCATTTATGGTGCAACCTAATATGCCGCGCTTCGTCCGCAAAGGTGACCGAACCGTTATTGCTGCTTCGCTGGTCAATCTGTCGATGGACAAGATTGAAGGGAATGCCGGTATCAAATTATACGATCCGGTGACAGAAGAAGTGGTTTACGATTATCAGCAACCGTTCAGTGTGGCAGAAGGAACAACGGGGGTCGTACGGTTTGACTGCCAGATTCCTGATAAATATGATATGGTGGTATGCCGGATTACGGCCGAGGCTGGAGAATATAGCGACGGCGAACAGCATTACTTGCCGGTACTGACCGACAAGCAGTGGATGACGGAAACCATTCCTGTCCAATTGAGTGGAGAAAGCATGACGGAAGTCGGAACCGAAGACTTGTTCAACAAGCAGAGCAAAACGGCTACCGAACGACGGCTGACAGTGGAGCTGACTGCAAATCCCGACTGGTATGCTGTTCAGGCGTTGCCTGTTATTGGCAATCCGGCAGAAGAAGATGCATTGTCGTGGGCAACTGCCTATTATGCCAATTCACTTGCTGAGGCTATTGTGAAGGCAAATCCCCGCATCAAACAGGTGTTTGATACCTGGATTGCTCAGGGAGGAAGTAAAGAAACGCTTTTGAGTAATCTCGAACGCAATCAGGATTTGAAGAATCTGTTGCTGGAAGAAACTCCATGGCTTTCCGAAGCAATTGAGGAAGGCGAACAGAAACGGCGTATAGCCTTGTTGTTCGATCTGAATTCGATGGACAACCGCCTGCGTACTTCGGTAGAACGTTTGCAAGAACTGCAACTTTCCGATGGCTCATGGAGCTGGTATAAGGGTATGACAGGTAGCCGGTATATTACAACGCAGATTGTGGAGATGCTGGCACGTTTACAGCACATGAACGTGACGCTCGACGGAAAGGTCGCTCCGATGTATACACAGGCTTTGCGCTATTTGCAGAACGCAGTGAAAGAAGATTATGAAATGATGAAGAAGGCGGAAAAGGAAGGTGCGAAAAACCTTGTTCCCAACGGGCAGGTGGTACACTATCTGTATGTTTGTGCCCTCGACGGGCAGGCTGCTTCGTTGGCAGATAAACAGATAAACGCCTATATGACGGATAAGCTGGAAAACCGTTCGGCTGAGTATTCTATCGGTGAGAAGGCGATGATTGCTCTCATTATGCAGGCTGATGGCAGAAAGCGTCAGGCTCAGGAACTGGTTCAGTCTGTTAAGGAGTATACGGTAAGCACGCCGCAACTGGGAGTCTATTTCGATACACCGAAAGCACCTTATTCATGGAGCAATTACAGAATCCCTGCACAGGTGGCTGCTATGGAGGCTATCCGGCAGATTGCTCCCGATGCGGATATGCTGGCCGGTATGAAGCTTTGGCTGCTCAAACAGAAGCAGGTTCAGGTATGGGAAAGCGGTATTGCAACAGCAGATGCGGTGTATGCTTTCTTGAATGGCTCCGGTAAGCAGTTACAGGTGAATGGAAAGATGAAGGCAGTAGCCGGTAATATCGAGGTACGTACTCCGGACGATGCTTTAGGATATACCCGAAAGACGCTGACCGGAACGGATACTCGTGTGGAACGTGTTGTCGTTTCGAAGTCGGGAACCGGTATAGGCTGGGGAGCTGTATATGCGCAGTATCTGGAGGATATGGATAAGGTACTTCCGGCAAAAGGTAACGGCGTTTCAATAGTACGTGAGTATTGGCTCGACGGTAAGCAGGTTTCGCGGAAGACTGCCTTGCATGCTGGAGATAAACTGACTGTACGACTGACGGTAAAGGCCGATCGCGACATGGACTTTATCCGGATAAAGGATGAGCGTGCGGCATGTATGGAACCGGAAAACCAGTTGTCCGGCTATCATTGGAACAACGGTCTGGGATATTATCAGGTGAACCGGGATGCTTCGACCGAACTCTTTATCGACCGGATGCCGAAGGGTACATATACGCTGGAGTATGAAGTTTATTTAGACCGTGCGGGAAATTATCAGGCTGGTGTGGCAACCATCCAGTCGGTTTATGCTCCCGAGTTCAGCGGACACACAGGAGGACAATCTCTGACAGTAGAATAATTCATTAGAAAACAGTACAGGCTGATGTATTTTCCATACTGGAAAAATCTGCATCAGCCTGTATTTCTTTTTACCGCTGTATCGGCAAATTTATATTAATTCACCACCAACCTTTGTTCGTCTTTGATTTTCTCTTTATCTTTGTTCACTCTAAACAAGTAACACACTGAAAGATGAAACGCATTTTATTTCTATTCAATATATTGTTTGCCGTAGTTTTGGTTGCTCAGGCACAGCCGAAAATAACATTCGACAAGAATGTGCAGGAGTTGGGATATGTGCTTTGGCGCAATCCGGTGACCATTACTTATAATTTCACGAATACGGGTGACAAACCGCTGGTTATTTCGAAAGTAACTTCTTCCTGCGGCTGTACGGAGGTCGACTGGACTAAGTCTCCGATACCTGCCGGTGGAAAAGGTACGGTAACAGCCGTTTTCGACGCAGAGGCTATCGGACATTTCTATAAAGAAGTCGGTATTTACTGCAACGCTTCTTATCGTCCTATTTATCTGGAATTTAATGGTGAAGTAACAGCCGACGCCAGAAATTATTCGTTTACCCATCCTTTCGGGTTTGGTGCAATCCGTCTGGACAAAGATGAAATAGAATTTAAAGATGTCAATAAAGGCGACCATCCTGAATTTAGTATTCTGGTTGCCAATACATCCAATAAAGCTTATTCTCCGGTGCTGATGCATCTGCCTCCTTATCTGAGTGCAAAGGCAGTTCCCGAAGTGCTGGGAAGAGGTAAGAACGGTAAGATTATCGTTACGCTCGATACGGAAAAACTTCCAAAGTTCGGTATTACCCGTACATCGGTGTATCTGTCACGCTATCCGGGCGATAAAGTGGGAAGCGACAACGAAATACCTGTATCGACAGTCTTGTTGCCGGATTTCTCCGGACTGACCGAACAGCAGAAGAACAATCCTCCGCAGATTTCGCTTTCTACTACACAGTTGGAGTTCCCTCCGCTGAAACCGAAACAGAAAAAATCACAGAATGTCATCATTACCAATACGGGAAAGACCGATTTGGTTATTCAGGATATGCAGGTGTTCAACATCGCTCTAGCCGTCAATTTGAAGAAAACGGTATTGAAGCCGGGTGAATCTGCCAAGCTGAAGATTACCGTACTTGGTGAGAATCTTTCGCGTGTGAAAGGTACTCCCCGTGTACTGATGATTACCAACGACCCGAATAAACCGTCGGTTACCATTCGGGTAAAGGCAAAAATCGTACAGCCTTAAGATCTCTCGTAAGGCTATTATTATCAACTTAAAATACTAAGACTATGGAACACCCTGAGAACAGTGAGGAGTACAAGGGATTGACTGTTAACAAGGGTATCGAACAACCCTCCAGTATAAATCCTTATTTGAACCTGAGAAAGAAACCCAAGCGCCGTCAGTTTACCGTAGGCGAGTACGTGGAAGGTATCGTAAAAGGCGATGTAACCGTACTTAGTCAGGCTGTCACGCTGGTAGAGAGTGTGAAACCCGAGCATCAGGCAGTCGCACAGGAGGTTATCGAAAAATGTCTGCCGTATTCAGGCAATTCTATCCGTGTGGGTATCAGTGGTGTTCCCGGAGCGGGGAAGAGTACGTCGATTGATGTATTCGGCCTGCATGTACTGGAACGTGGAGGTAAGCTGGCTGTACTGGCTATCGACCCGAGCAGTGAGCGTTCGAAAGGAAGTATTTTGGGAGATAAAACCCGTATGGAAAAACTTTCCGTTCATCCAGATTCCTTTATCCGCCCCAGCCCTTCTGCCGGTTCGCTGGGTGGTGTAGCCCGTAAAACCCGTGAAACGATTATCTTGTGCGAAGCAGCAGGTTTCGATAAAATTTTTGTCGAAACAGTGGGAGTAGGACAGAGCGAAACAGCCGTTCATTCGATGGTGGATTTCTTCCTGCTGATACAGCTTGCCGGAACAGGAGATGAACTGCAAGGTATCAAGCGTGGTATAATGGAGATGGCAGACGGTATCATCATCAACAAGGCTGATGGTAATAACATCGAGAAGGCAAAGCTGGCTGCTGCTCATTTCCGCAATGCACTGCATCTGTTTCCGGCTCCTGAATCGGGATGGACACCACAGGTGCTGACATATTCAGGTTTTTATGGTATCGGAATCAAGGAGATCTGGGACATGGTGTACAGTTATATCGACTTTGTGAAGAAGAACGGATACTTTGATTACCGCCGCAACGAACAGGCTAAATACTGGATGTACGAAACGATAAACGAACATTTGCGTGATAGTTTCTACAACAATCCGGCTATCGCTTCGATGCTTACAGCTCAGGAACAGGAGGTATTGCAGGGAAAGGCTACTTCGTTCTCGGCTGCGAAAAAGTTGCTCGATACATATTTCGGTAATCTTTGATTGCTGGGCTTGCGACGGAGTACATAATTTCTCTGAAAATTTTTGTACGAACTTGCTGAACTTTCGTACAGAAAATAAAAAAACATCGAGATATTTTGGGCAGAAATTGCTGATATTATAGAAACTCTTTCTGAAGGTCTTTTTTAAAAGCCTTTGGGAAGAGTCTTTTTATTGTTATCAGTGTATGATAAATTTCATCAATAGGTTGATTCTCAGTCGTATTTAAGGCTTTAAAAACTCTGTTGTATCAATGAATAAACCAACTGCTATATTACAAGCGACTATGAGCTTTCGAAAATGTTTTGTCGGACAGCAATGTTTTATTATGCGTTGATCACAGCAAAATCTTCATGGATACTTGGGTTTTATTACAATTGACTTGGTAGGAAATTTACTTTTTTCAGAAAAAAACTACAGAATATTTGGTTTATAAAATAGACTACTTTACATTTGTAATGTGATAGAAAATAGGAATAAACGCGCGGATTTCTATTTTTTTTGCAGTGGTGGTTTATAAAATAAACTGTTTTATCTTTTAAAAATGTAAGGAGTATGGAAGAAAAGAAGATGTTTACAGAAAAAGAAAGTCTGGAACTGATTTCCCAGATGATTCAAATGACGAAAGAAAATTTGGAACGGGGTAGTGGCAATGTTTTTCTGATTTATGGATATGCTGCAGTAGCGCTTTCTGTAGTTGTATATGCAGCCGTGTATATCACAGGCAGACCGTTGTGGAACGCCTTGTGGTTTTTGATGTTTATTCCTGCCATTGTTATGAAAGTACTTCAGGTTCGTAAGAAACCTTCTGTGGTAACACATATGGATAAGATGCTTGCTCATACCTGGTGCATCGTAGGATCGTTGTTCGGACTGACTGTTGTGGCTATGCTACTGATAGGTATGGTGATTGGTTCGTGCAATTTTGGCTTGATGCTTCCGCTGTGTTTGCTATATGCGGGTATAGGAACTTCGATTACCGGTCTGATTGTTCGGGTTCCAGCCCTGGTGTATTCACCTCTTGTTGCCTTTTTGGTTGCTGTCTATATGCTGATGGTACTGACAAATGGCGGTAGAGTGGCTCCGGAATGGAATCTATATTTCGGTTTTCCTTTCTTGCTTATGATGGTGATACCAGGACATTTGTTGAATAAAAAAGCCGCTGCTTATGCTTGCTGAACTAGATCCGTTGATACACTCGCAACTGCGTCTGGCGATTATGTCTATCCTATTATCGGTAGATGAGGCCGACTTTGTGTACTTGAAAGAGAAGACTGAATCTACTGCCGGTAATCTCAGTGTGCAACTGGATAAACTGAGCAAGGCGGGATACATTCAGGTAGAGAAAGAGTTTGTCGGAAAAAAGACTCGTACATCGTGCCGGATTACAGAAACAGGCAGAAAAGCGATGGAAGAATATATAAAGGCACTGAAGACTTATCTGGATTTGTAGGATAAGAGAAACACGTTCGGAAAGAAGAAAAGGTAGAGGCCGGAATTCCAATTCAAGAAAGAAGAGCTATTGGTTTAGATAAGTGTCCGATAAACATATATGAATATGAGCTTATCAGCATTGTTCCTGTAGATAACCTGCATAGCTGAATTCTGTAGGATAATTGCTTGTTCATCAATACTCTATCTTTGGATTGAAGATTCTTGTCAGACTGCAATAATTGATTTGTACGCTAACCATCCTAATCTGTAATAAAAAAGGTTCTATCACCCCATAGCGGGAAAATGATAGAACCTTTTTGTATTTTATTCTTGTAATTTACAATCAGAAGCCAGCCAGGCTTACAATCTTGTCGACTGCTGCACTAAGTCCGTCAGGATTCTTACCGCCGGCAGTTGCAAAGTGAGGCTGACCACCACCACCACCTTGGATCAGTTTGGCAGCTTCGCGAACCAGTTGTCCGGCATTCAGTCCGGCCTTCACCTGATCGTCGCTCATGGTAACAGTAAGCAACGGCTTGTTTTCGAATACGCTACCAATTACTACGAACAAGTTTTCAGGGAACTGTCCTTTCAACTGGAAGGCAATATTCTTGACTGCGTCAGCTGGCATCGGAAGAACAGCCTGAATAACTTTCACACCGTTGATTTCTTTTGCACCTTCAATCAGCTTGTTCTTTACAGCAGCTTCTTTTTCCTTCATGAATTCTTCCATCTGTTTCTTCAGACTGGCATTTTCTTCGATGTATTTCGAGATAGCGGCTTTCAGGTCGGGAGCGTTGTTGAACAAAGCTTTCAGATCGTTGATAGCATCTTGTACAGTATCGAACATTTCTTCAACCTTCGCACCTGTAACAGCTTCGATACGGCGTATACCGGCAGCAACAGAGCTTTCTGAGATAATCTTCACCATACCGATCTTTCCAGTTGCCGATACGTGAGTACCACCACAGAATTCGATAGATGAACCGAACTGTACGACACGTACTTCATCGCCGTACTTTTCGCCGAACAAAGCGATTGCACCCAGTTCTTTTGCCTTTTCGATAGGCAGGTTACGGTATTCAGTCAAAGGAACGTTTTCGCGGATTTTAGCATTAACCAGATGTTCTACTTCGCGAATCTGTTCCGGAGTTACTTTCTGGAAGTGAGAGAAGTCGAAACGCAAAGAGTCAGGAGTAACAAGAGAACCCTTCTGTTCTACGTGAGTACCCAGTACCTGACGCAATGCTTCGTCCAGCAAGTGTGTACAAGAGTGGTTGGCTGCACAAGCTGCACGTTTGTCTGTATCTACACATGCCATCATCGGAGCTTCCAGATGTTCCGGAAGTTTCTTTGCTATATGGATAGGAAGATTGTTTTCCTTCTTGGTATCGATGATATCGATAGTTTCGAATTCGCTTACCAATACACCGGTATCACCTATCTGACCACCACTTTCTGCATAGAACGGAGTATCGCTCAATACAATCTGGTAAAGTGTCTGATTCTTCTGTTTAATCTGACGGTAACGCAGGATGCTTGTTTCGTATTCAGTATAGTCGTAACCTACGAAAGTTGTTTCTCCTTCTTTCAGTGTAACCCAGTCGCCTGTTTCTACGGCAGCAGCATTACGTGCGCGTTCTTTCTGTTTCTGCATTTCGGCTTCAAAGCCTTTTACGTCGGCAGTCAGACCATTTTCACGCAAGATAAGTTCAGTCAGGTCGAATGGGAACCCGAATGTATCATACAGTGTAAATGCGTCTACACCGCTGATTTCAGTCTTACCGGCAGCTTTAGTTTCAGCCATTGTCTTGTCGAGCAGACGGATACCTGTTTCCAGTGTACGGAGGAATGATTCTTCTTCTTCCTTCATAACTTTCTCGATCAATGCCTGCTGTGCTTTCAGTTCAGGATAAGCACCACCCATATTTTCAATCAGTACAGGAAGCAGCTTATACATGAATGCTTGTTTCTGTCCGAGGAAAGTGTAAGCGTAGCGAACGGCACGGCGCAGGATTCGGCGGATTACGTAACCAGCCTTTGCATTAGACGGCAACTGTCCGTCGGTGATAGAGAAGGCGATGGTACGGATATGGTCGGCTACTACGCGCATAGTTACGTCTACCTTTTCATCGTCGCCATACTTCTTGCCAGACAAATCGCCGATTGCCTTGATGATAGGCTGGAAAACGTCAGTATCGTAGTTGGATGTCTTGCCTTGCAAAGTACGTACCAGACGTTCGAATCCCATACCGGTATCGATAACTTTTGCTGGAAGCGGTTCCAGGGTTCCGTCAGCCTTACGGTTGTACTGCATGAACACCAGGTTCCAGATTTCGATAACCTGCGGATGATCTTTGTTAACCAATTCACGTCCCGGAACGGCAGCCTTTTCTTCAGCCGAACGCGAGTCGATATGAATTTCTGAACAAGGACCGCAAGGACCTGTATCACCCATTTCCCAGAAATTATCGTGTTTGTTACCGTTGATGATGTGATCTTCTGGGAAGAATTGTCCCCAGTAGCCTGCTGCTTCGTCATCGCGGGAAATACCTTCGCTCGGGCTTCCTTCGAATACGGTTACATACAGATCTTTCGGATCAAGTTTCAGTACGCTTACCAGGTATTCGTATGCCCAGCTGATAGCCTCTTTCTTGAAGTAGTCGCCGAAAGACCAGTTACCCAGCATTTCGAACATGGTATGATGGTATGTATCGTGACCTACTTCTTCCAGGTCGTTATGTTTTCCACTCACACGCAAGCACTTCTGTGAGTCGGTTACACGTTTGTATTTCGCAGGATGGTTACCCAGAATAATATCTTTAAACTGGTTCATACCTGCATTGGTGAACATCAATGTCGGGTCGTCTTTGATGACCATCGGTGCTGAAGGCACAATCTGATGTCCTTTCGACTCAAAGAATTTTACAAATGAGTCGCGAATTTCGTTTGCTGTCAACATAATGCTTATAATGTCTTGTAGTTAATATTCTCAAAATTGATTTGCAAAGATAATCGGTTTTATTATTTTTGTCCGTATGTTTGATGCAAAAACTTGACATGTTGCATCTTAAAATTTTTCAAAATTAGATTTGAATGCGTAAAGTCTATTATATTTATAATCCGAAAACGCGTACATACGACCGTATTTATCCCACTATGCGCCAGCGGGCGATGAGCTATTTGCGGCGTCTGTTTGTGGGTATGGGACTGGGTGCAGGATGTTTTATCATCCTGTTGCTGATTTTCGGTTCTCCTTCGGAAAAGGACCTGCGTGTGGAAAATTCGCGCTTACTTTCACAATATCATATTTTATCTACCCGTCTGGACGAGGCTCTTGGTGTGATGCAGCAGCTTCAGCAGCGTGATGATAATCTGTACCGGGTGATTATGCAGGCAGATCCCGTGGCGGATGCCTTGCGTTCGGCCAGTTACGGTAAAACGAACCGTTACGAGGATTTGATGGATATGGCAAATGCCAAGCTGGTAGTGAATACTACTCAGAAGATGGACTTGCTTTCACGTCAGATTTATATGCAGTCGAAATCGTTTGACGAGGTGGTAGAGTTGTGTAAGAAACAGGATGATATGCTGGCATGTATTCCTGCTATCCAGCCGGTGGCCAACAAGGATTTGAAGCAGACGGCTTCGGGATATGGAAATCGTATCGACCCTATTTATAAGACTGTTAAGTTTCATGCGGGCATGGACTTTTCGGCAAACGTGGGTACACCGGTGTATGCCACTGGAAACGGTACGGTACAGAAAGCAGGCTGGGAAGGATTGTATGGCAACTGTATTGTCATTAATCATGGTTTCGGTTATGTCACCCGATATGCTCACTTGAGTAAAATTGATGTGAAGGTAGGGCAGAAAGTAGTGCGTGGAGAAACTATTGGCAAGGTAGGAAGTACGGGAAAGAGTACCGGACCGCATTTACACTACGAAGTGCATCTGAAAGGGCAGATTATGAATCCGGTGAACTATTACTTCATGGATTTGGATGCGGATGATTACGACAAGATGATTCAGATTGCTGCCAACCACGGTAAGGTATTCGATTAATATTACAGACTAAACAGAAAGGACATGGCTTTGAAGAGCGATAAAAATTTGAAATTATATTATTCTATTCGTGAAGTGGCGGAAATGTTTGATGTAAACGAGTCGCTTTTGCGCTATTGGGAGAAGGAGTTTCCTATAATTGCTCCCAAGAAGGCGGGAGGAAATATCCGGCAGTATACGAAAGAGGATATTGAAAATATTCGCCTGGTATATCATCTTGTAAAAGAAAAGAAAATGACTCTTGCCGGAGCCAGACAGCGTTTGAAGCAGAATAAAGAAAGCATTCGTGATACGGCCGAAATCATCGACCGCTTGCGGCGTATCAAAGAAGATTTGCTCAGTATGCGTAAGGAGTTAGATTATCTCACCTGATGCTTGCAGGTGTGAATTGTTTGGCTGGTGACTTAATTCTAGGTCTTTTTAAGCGATCATCAGACTTTTTCCGGACGTCGTATATGCGAGGAAACAACGAAAAACAACAATAAAAATGGCATATGAAGTGATTATGGTTTATCATCTTCATATGCCATTGTATTTTTTAGGGATATTTGCTGAATATCTTTATTTCGTCTTAATGGTTGTAATCTGTTATTGTCATCATCAGAAAGATACGTCTTTTTAGTCGGCAATTGTATCTTCAAAGTTTTCGATACGGGTTACTTTCTTGATGTGATCTATCTTTTTGAGGTTTGTACAGATGGTATTCACATCATCTACATCGTGTACGTAAAGCTGAATGCGACCTTCGAAAATACCATCGTTCGATTCAATATTCAATTTATGAATATTTACATTCAACTGTTGAGATATAACTTGTGTAACCTGATTGAGGACTCCTATGCCGTCTATACCTTTAATGTATACATTGACCGGGAAGTTTAATGCTTTGCCTGTTTCCCATTCTACAGCAAGCAGTCGGTTACCGAAACTGGTCTTCAGCTGGGCTGCAATCGGGCACTGGCGTTTATGAATGACAATACGGTTGTTATCGTCAATGTAACCAAGTACATCATCCCCCGGAATCGGTTTACAGCAATCAGCCAGAATGTAATTCTTCTGAATGGCATCAGGAGTCAGCTTGATGATTTTCTTTTTGTCTATATTCAGTGCAGGCTGTTCAGCTTGTTTCTCTTCCTGCTTGTTTTTACTGGTTCCTCCGAATGCAAAGCTGATATATTTCTTCCAGTTGGTAGGCGATGGCTTTTCCTTCAGTTCGTTTTTGTCTGCTTCACCTAATGAGAATATTCCCTGACCGATATTTAAGGTCAGTTCATCGTAATTCTTTACGTGATGCAGGTTGCAGAGCTTCTTGATATTCTCATCATTTGACGGCAGGTTTTCCTGATGGAAGAAATCGGTAAGCATATCTTCACCTTTCTGCTGCATCTCTTTCTTTTCACGCTTCAGAATAGCTTGTATCTTAGCTTTGGCTTTTGCTGTGGTGGCAAAGTTTATCCACGAAGGCTGTACCTTTTGTGATTTGGAAGTAAGTATTTCTACCTGATCACCACTTTGTAGCTTGTGGCTTAGTGGAACCAGTTTATGGTTTACCTTAGCTCCGATACAGTGACTGCCCAGGAATGTATGGATAGAGAAAGCAAAATCGAGTGCCGTACAGTTTTGCGGCATAGTCTTGATTTCTCCTTTGGGGGTGAAGACAAAAATTTCGGATGCAAACAGGTTCAGTTTGATGGTATCGAGGAAATCGAGCGCATCAGGCTGTGGATCGTCCAGAATTTCCTTAATGGTCTTCAGCCACTTGCTCAGTTCGCCTTCATCTTCACTGCCTCCACCTTCCTTGTATTTCCAGTGAGCTGCAAATCCTTGCTCGGCAACGTCATTCATGCGTTCACTTCTGATTTGCACTTCAATCCATTGCCCTTTGTTACTCATCAGTGTCACGTGCAGTGCCTGATAGCCATTAGCTTTCGGATGGCTTACCCAGTCGCGCAGACGGTCGGGGTGGGGCTTGTATATTTTCGAGATAGCTACATAGATATCGAAGCAGTCGTTCAGTTCCTCTTCTTCGTTTCTAGGAGTAAAGATGATGCGCACAGCAAGGATATCGTAGATTTCTTCGAACGTGATATGCTTGGTCTGCATCTTGTTCCAGATGGAATAAGGAGATTTTACACGTGCCAGAATGCGATAAGGTATTTTCATCTTATCCAGTTGTGCACGTATAGGAGCTGTAAACTCGGTAAAGACGCTTTCGCGCTCTGCCTGAGTAGCTTGCAGCTTGTCTTGTATCTCTTTGTAAGTTTCCGGATGTTCGTATTTGAAACTCAGGTCTTCCAGTTCTGTTTTTATGCGGTTCAGACCTAGTCTGTTGGCAAGAGGAGCATAGATGTAAAGGGTTTCTCCCGCAATCTTATATTGTTTGCTGGGAAGCATGGAACCGAGGGTACGCATGTTGTGCAGACGGTCGGCTATTTTTATCAGAATGACTCGGATGTCGTCATTCATTGTAAGCAGGAGCTTTTTGAAATTTTCAGCCTGAGCCGAAGCGCGGTCGCCGAAAATGCCTCCGGATATTTTTGTCAGTCCGTCTACAATCTGTGCAATTTTAGGTCCGAACAGATTTTCTATATCTTCCACCGTATAGTCGGTATCCTCTACTACATCATGCAGCAAAGCCGAACAGATGGAGGTAGACCCCAGTCCGATTTCTACACACGCAATGCGTGCTACCGCAATAGGGTGCAGTATATAAGGTTCGCCCGAACGGCGTCGTACACCTTTATGTGCTTGCTTGGCAAAATTAAATGCTTTGGTGATTATTTCTACTTTTTTGCGGTGCTTGCTTTCCAGGTATCGATCTAAAAGTTCTTGAAAGGCATCATTTATTTGCTTTTCATCTGCTTGCTCTTGTGTAAGTTTTTCATCCGTCATTGTATTACTCCCTTAATCTATATTGCAAAAATAAAGAAAATAAAGAATTTAACAAGTAGAATGAAGTTTTTTCTTACAAAGCTATGGAAAAGGAAGATAGAAAAATGAAAAACCATCCTGACAAATCTTGGGATTGTCGGGATGGTTTTTATGATATTTCGGTGTAAAAATATGATACTTATCGGATGCGGAGTGATCTTCCGGCACGTATGTTACTGCCTTTGATTCCGTTCAATCTGCGTAACTGCGATACGCTTACTCCATATTTGGCTGCAATGCCTCCCAAGGTTTCTCCGTTTCTGATTCTGTGATAAACGGCTTTTCCTGATTTGGCAGACGATTTAACATCGGCTACTTCTACTTTGCTGCGTCGTGTCTGATAGACCTCCGGTTTATAGTTATAGATGCTGTCTTCGTTTTCGAGGAAACAGCTCATCATCTTGTTGGACAAGCGAAGCGCATAAGGCTTCTCATTTCCAGGAATGATGTCTTTTTTAAACTCCGGATTCAAGGCACGAAGTTCATCGATGTTTGAGTTGCATACGGCGGCTATCTGCTGGAGGTTGAGCGGACGAGATATGTGTATAGTATCTGTTCCTTCCGGCATTCTCATTTCCAGCGGGCTGATGTTATGCTCACAGTAATAGGTCATGATATAGTTTGCAGCGATAAATGCCGGCACATATCCACGAGTTTCCTGAGGCAGATAATTGTATAGCTTCCAGAAGTCCTTTTCTCCTCCCGAACGTCGGATAGCTTTGTTTATTGTGCCCGGACCGCAATTGTAAGCCGCAAGTACCAGATTCCAGTCGTGATAGATATCGTATAAGTCTTTCAGATAACGTGCTGCGGCACGAGTAGATTTGATCGGGTCACGACGTTCGTCTATCAGACTGGTTACTTGCAGTCCGTAAATTTTACCTGTAGCCAGCATGAACTGCCATAAGCCTACGGCTCCCTGACGGGAAGTTGCCATCGGGTTTAAGGCCGATTCGATTACAGGAAGATATTTTAACTCCAGCGGCAGGTCGTGCAAGTCGAGTGCCTCTTCGAAGATGGGCATGTAGAAATTATTAGCACTCAGCATGAATGCAATCTTCTGTCGCAAGCGGGTAGCATACATGTCGATAAATTTGCGCACCACTTCGTTATACGGCATTTCGATGATGGCCGGAATACGTTGCAGACGATCCATGTAGATAGAGTCGCTTACTTCCGGATTGGTAGAAGTCGCAGTACAGTTTTCTCCCAGATTGATATAATTTTTCGAAATCCAGTCCAGATATAAACTGTCTGTTTCAGAAAGCATACCTTCGGGCAAATCGGCAGCTGCCTCCACACCTGAACTGGAGCGGACGACAATACTCTTTTCCGTTTGTTGGGCAAAGAGGGGCGAAAAGCTAAGGAAGGCGAGTATGCCAATACATAGTTTTTTCATAATTTAAAATCTAATACTGCATTGCAAGCCTATTCCTTGAGGAAGCTTGCGGTATGCATCGTTAAATATTGCAGGTTCCAGTGTCATTCCCAGATCGTTCGATATATCGAAGTTCGATAGCTCAGCGTCGACATACGCGTCGATTACCGACAACAGATAAACCCCGATGAAAGCAATTATACTTAAATCTCGCTGACGACGGAAGACATCTTTTCGTTTACGGAACAACTCTTGATAATAATCGAGTCTGTTTTGTACATCTTCTTTGGTATATCCGGCTGGCAGGAAATCCATATAACTGTCGTTATTCGGATTGTCACTCATGATGTCCTGATATGCCTGTGTATAATCCTTATACATCTTGCTGTTCCAGGTCAATGCATAAGTACATCCCACGAAACCTCCATAAACGATAGGCAGTTTCCAATACTTCCGGTTGTATATCTGACCTGCTCCGGGTATGGCAAGCGACAGCCAGATAGAATTATTGGGAGTGGGAAGCCATTTCTTTTTCTCCTTTATGGTTACAGGTTTCCGGCTTTGCAAAGAGTCACTCTGACGCATAAGTCTGGCCGTATCTACCGGAGCTTCCAGTTCCTCGATGCGCTTTTGACGTATATTCAGCGTATCGGGTAAAGCAAGGCGGTCGGCCACGTTTTGTGCGCGTATCGAATCGGCATTCAGTAAGCCTTTCCGGTGCTTGAGTGCACGTTGTGCATATCCTTCCGTACTTCCTCCCCATGCGAAACAGAGCATCAGTACGATATACAATACATATGTAAACGATCGTTCTCTCAAAACTTGTCCTTTTTATTCTTTTGGTTTCAATGAGTCCAGTATCTCCATGATTCTTTCCAGATCAGCTTCGTTGCTGAACGGGATACTGATTTTACCTTTTCCTTTGTTGCTGCACGAAAGCTGCACCTTTGTACCGAAGAAGGTACACAGATGATTTTGCAACATCGTATATTCTTCAGACAGTTTGGCGCCTTTGGGAGCAATCTTCTTGCCTCCCGACTCTACGCTTTCGCCGGCTGAAAGGGCTTTTACTATTTCTTCTACCTTGCGGACCGAATACCCTTGGGTTATTATTTCGTTGAAAATACGTATCTGTGTCTTCGGGTCATCCAGCGCAAGCAAGGCACGTGCGTGCCCCATATCTATTTCTTTATTTTTCAGTGCAACCTGTATCGGAGCAGGAAGTTTAAGCAGTCGCAGGTAATTGGCGATGGTAGTACGCTTCTTGCCTACACGTTCGCTCAGACGTTCCTGAGTCAGTTCATATTGTTCGATCAGATGCTGGTAGGCGAGAGCTATTTCCAGCGAGTTCAAGTCCTCGCGCTGGATATTCTCTATCAGAGCCATTTCCATTACATTCTCATCGTCGGCAGTACGGATGTAAGCAGGAATAGTCTTCAGCCCTGCCTGTATAGAAGCACGGTAACGTCGTTCTCCTGCTATGATCTGATATGAATCCTCATTCAGCTTGCGTAAAGTGATAGGTTGTATGATGCCGATTTCAGCTATTGAGTCGGCAAGCTCTTGCAGGGCAATCGGATCGAACTCGCGGCGTGGCTGGTTCGGGTTTACCGAGATTTTACTCAGTTCCACTTCGTTGATGGAAGAAGAGCCCGAAGTCTTAACCTCGTCGTTTGTAGAAATCAGCGCGTCGAGTCCTCTGCCCAGTGCAAATTTTTTCTGTACGGCCATATTTGTTTATTCTTTCAGCTTTCTATGCTTCTTAATTTTTGTTTATAATTTCGTTTGCCAAAGCCAGGTGGTTTTTTGCTCCTGTAGAATCCGCATCGTACAAGATGGCAGGTATTCCGTGGCTGGGAGCCTCACTCAGTTTGACGTTTCGCTGGATAATGGTTTTGAATACCAGTTCCTGGAAATGACGTTTCACTTCGTCGTATATCTGGTTTGCCAGACGCAGACGTGAGTCGAACATTGTAAGCAGGAAACCCTCTATTTCCAGCGAAGGGTTCAGTTTTGTCTTGATTATCTTGATGGTGTTCAGCAGCTTGCTGATACCTTCCAGTGCAAAATATTCGCATTGTACCGGAATGATGACTGAATCGGCAGCTGTCAGTGCGTTGATGGTAATCAGCCCCAGCGACGGTGAACAGTCTATCAGAATATAATCGTATTCACTTTTCATCGGCTCTAATGCCTTTTTCATAATCTTCTCACGGTTTTCCAGGTTCAGCATTTCGATTTCTGCTCCCACGAGGTCGATGTGAGAAGGAATAATATCCAATCCGTCAATATCGGTCGTGTAAATAGCTTCCCGTATATCGGTCTGATTGATAAGACATTCATAAATAGAACAATCTATTTCTTTTAAATCTACTCCCAGACCGGATGAAGCATTCGCCTGCGGGTCGGCATCGACTACCAGCACTTTCTTCTCGAGAGTTGCTAATGATGCAGCCAGATTAATGGTTGTAGTAGTCTTACCTACGCCACCTTTTTGGTTGGCTAAAGCAATAATTTTTCCCATATTAATCAGTTTATCTGATTGCGAAGTAACAAATAATCGTCGAAACTATGTATCAGCAAATGTCTACATTTCTTGAAAATGTTGATAACTTACGGCTTTTGTTAATAACTTCGGCGAGGCAAAGATAACGATTTATCTGTAATTATTCGTCGTGGTTTGGGAAGATTAATATTTGTTGTAACTTTACCGGCGATTATTAATGGAGAAATATATGACAAACGAAAGACCTCTTTTATTGCTGTCGAATGATGATGGCGTGAATGCCAAAGGAATACAAGAACTTATCGCTGCGTTACGCACTGTTGCCGACCTCATTGTTGTTGCGCCCGACGGGCCGCGTTCGGGTTCATCGGGAGCCATTACTTCCGAGCATCCGCTTCGCTGTACAAAGATGCGTCAGGAGCCGGGACTCATTGTATATAAGTGTTCGGGAAGTCCTGTCGACTGTGTCAAACTTGCTTTGCACGCTTTGGTTCCCCGTAAGCCCGATATGGTGATAGGAGGTATTAATCATGGCGACAACTCGTCGGTCAATGTACACTACTCTGGTACGATGGGAGTGGTGATAGAAGGATGCCTGAAAGGAATCCCCTCGGTAGGATTTTCGCTTTGTAATCATAGTGCGGATGCTGATTTTTCTGCAACGCTGCCTTATGTGCGCCGCATTGTAGAAGAAGTGCTTGCAAAGGAACTTCCCGTAGGTAAGTGTCTGAATGTGAATTTCCCTGATACAAACGAACTGAAAGGTGTGCGTATCTGCCGTCAGACTGATGGGGTATGGACCAATGAATTTGTTAAGGCAGATCATCCGCGTGGCGGATATTATTACTGGCTGACAGGTGAGTATCAGAATAACGAGCCTGATGCTGAAGATACCGATCACTGGGCGTTGGAACACGGTTACGTGGCCATTACTCCTACGCAAATTGATGTGACGGCATATTCGCTGATGGAAGACTTGAAACACTGGAACTGGAACGTATGAAATATTATCTGATAGTAGGAGAGGCATCGGGCGACTTGCATGCATCGAACCTGATGCGTGCCTTGCAGCACGAAGATCCGCAGGCCGAATTTCGCTTTTTCGGAGGCGATCTGATGAAGGCGGTGGGAGGTACTTGCGTAAAGCATTACCGTGAACTGGCATATATGGGTTTTATTCCTGTACTGCTTCACTTGCGTACTATTTTCCGTAACATGGACTACTGCAAGAAGGATGTTGAAGCGTGGCAGCCAAATGTGCTGATCCTCGTTGATTATCCGGGATTTAACCTGAAGATAGCCGAATATATCAAACAGCATACGCGGATACCTGTCTACTATTATATTTCGCCTAAGATTTGGGCTTGGAAGGAATATCGCATCAAAAATATCAAGCGCGATGTAGATGAACTGTTTTCTATTCTGCCTTTCGAGGTCGATTTTTTCAAGAAACACCAGTATCCGGTGCATTATGTGGGCAATCCTTGTGTCGACGCTGTGGATGATTTCCGGAAGAATGGTGAGGAAACTTTCAGTGAATTTATTGCTGCCAATGGGTTGGAAAACAGACCGATCATAGCCTTACTTGCAGGAAGTCGCCGGCAGGAAATCAAAGATAATCTGTCGCGTATGATTGAGGCAGCACGCAGTTTTCCGCAGTATCAGTTTGTGGTGGCGGGAGCTCCTGGTATTGAGCCTGATTTCTACAAACAATATATCGACAGCAGTACGAAGATTGTGTTCGGGCAGACTTACCGTTTGTTACAGCAGGCTGAGGCTGCACTGGTTACTTCGGGAACAGCTACGCTCGAAACAGCTTTGTTCCGTGTACCTCAGGTGGTATGTTACTATACGGCAGCAGGCAAGTTGGTTTCTTTCCTTCGCAGGCATATCTTGAAGGTGAAATACATTTCATTGGTAAATCTGATAGCCGACCGTGAAGTGGTAACTGAACTGGTTGCCGACGGTATGACGGTTGCCAATATAAAAAAGGAGTTGGCTAAGATTGTACCGGGAGGAAGCGGACGTCCACTTATGCATTCAGAATACGACCGACTGATAGCAATTTTAGGAGAACCCGGAGCATCGGAACGTGCTGCATCTCAGATTACAGCTTTGTTAAAGTCGAATCACGAAGCCTGATACCATTGGTTTCTGTTTTTACATGGAGACTTTGTTGAAAGAAGAGCAAAAGTGTAGAAAAACTTCTTGATGTTTTTTTTATTTTTTGTACGAATTTCAGACATAATAAGCCCTTCATTTCTTCTGCTTATCAATGCGTTGTGAATCAGTTTGTTGCATAGCAAGATGCATATCTGAAACGTATAGAAGAAATGAAGGGCGATTTTTATGCTCTTATGCAAGGATAAGTCCTACCAGATACAGGTATACTACAGCTGCTGGAACGGCCATCAAAGTACTGTCGAAGCGGTCGAGCATACCTCCGTGTCCAGGCAGGATATTGCTTGAATCTTTAATGCCGAGGGTACGTTTCATCAGCGATTCGGTCAGGTCACCCCATGTTCCAAATACTACTACAGTCAGTCCCAGTCCAATCCATACACCGGTGCTCAGGAATGTAAAGAAGTGTGCCAAAACGATGGCTGCAATGATGCTGAACACAGCTCCACCGATAGAACCTTCCCACGATTTCTTTGGGGAAATACGTTCGAACAGACGGTGTTTTCCAAACAGCATGCCGGTACAGTAAGCACCCGTATCGTTTACCCAGTTGAAGATAAAAATGGATAAGGGCAGTATAGGGTTATACTGAGATACGCTTTCTGTTGCGCTGCTGTGGTAAGCCAGTACGTTGAGCAAAGCGAATGATAAGGCAATATATATCTGGCTCATCATGGCATATGCCCAGTTATTGAGCGGATTAGGTTGCTTCTTGTACAATTCACTGATAAACAGATAAAGTATCAGGAAGAGATAAGGGATGAATATCTCATTCGCTCCCGGCACTACTCCGATATATCCGAAACAGAGGAATAAGAACAAACCAGCCAGAATGGATATAGGTTTGTTCATGTGCGTATGCTCCATTCGGTTGACAATGTTTCCGAATTCATTGATCGTAAGTGCACTGATCAATGCAAACAAAATTGTAAATGAAATGGGCCCTCCCAGAATACAGCCTACAAGTACGGCTACGAATATCACTCCTGTGATGGCTCGTTGAAGAAAATTGCTTTTCACGGCAGTAAGGTTTTAATGTTTATTATTAAAAATACTTTTGTCACTCAGTAAGCTCGTTTGGAGCCTTCTGAATGACAAAAGTTATGTTGTCTGTTGTTTATCAGATGATTGTCAGGCTTGCTTTTCCTCATCTTGTGTAGCAGAAGTTCCGGAGTTTTCAGTCTGTTCCTTAGTTTCCGGTTCAGATGCTGTTGCAGCTTCTTCTGTCTTTTCGGGAGCAGGAAGAGCTTTTTCTTCAGCAGCCATGATTTCTTCCGAACGAGATGCCCATGGACGCTTTCCGAATATCTTTTCTACATCTTCTGCAAAGATGACTTCACGGTCTATCAGAAGCTGTGCCAACTGGTTGTGACCTTCCTTGTGCTCTTGCAACAATGCCTTGGCACGAGCATATTGTTCGTTGATCATCTTCTGCACTTCCTGGTCAATCAGTTCAGCAGTATGTTCACTGTAAGGTTTGTTGAAGCTGTATTCGTCATTGCTGTAATAACATAAGTTAGGCAACTTGTCGCTCATACCTGCATATGCTATCATGCCGTAAGCTTGTTTGGTAACTCGCTCCAGGTCATTCATAGCACCGGTTGAGATGTGACCGATAAATACTTCTTCGGCAGCACGTCCTCCCAGCGTAGCACACATTTCGTCCAACATCTGTTCCTTGGTTGTAATCTGACGTTCTTCGGGCAGATACCATGCTGCTCCCAATGCACGTCCGCGAGGAACGATTGTAACCTTAATCAGCGGATTGGCATGTTCCAGGAACCATGAAATCGTAGCATGTCCTGCTTCGTGCAGCGCAATGGCACGTTTCTCTGCTGCTGTCATAACCTTGGTTTTCTTTTCCAGACCACCGACTATACGGTCGATTGCAGCCAGAAAGTCATCTTTTCCCACTGACGGTTTTGAGTGGCGGGCAGCTATCAGAGCAGCTTCATTACAAACATTGGCAATATCAGCTCCACTGAATCCCGGAGTCTGGCGAGCCAGCAAGTCAACGTCTACCGTATTATCCAGTTTCAATGGGCGGAGATGTACGCCAAATACTTCTTTACGTTCGTTCAAGTCGGGCAGATCTACATAAATCTGTCGGTCGAATCGTCCGGCACGAAGCAAGGCCTTATCCAAAATATCTACACGGTTGGTTGCAGCCAGGATAATAACTCCACTGTTTGAACCAAATCCGTCCATTTCTGTAAGCAGCTGGTTCAGGGTGTTCTCGCGTTCATCATTACCTCCCATGCTCGGGTTTTTTCCACGGGCACGACCTACGGCATCGATCTCATCGATAAAGATGATACAAGGTGACTTTTCTTTAGCCTGGCGGAATAGGTCGCGTACGCGTGAAGCTCCCACTCCGACAAACATTTCAACGAAGTCGGAACCTGATATAGAGAAGAAAGGTACGTCAGCTTCGCCTGCAACAGCTTTGGCAAGCAATGTCTTACCTGTTCCCGGAGGACCTACTAACAGGGCTCCTTTAGGTATCTTTCCTCCCAGTTCCGTATACTTTTGAGGTTGTTTCAGAAATTCTACTATTTCCTCTACTTCCTGTTTAGCTGCTGCCTGACCAGCAACATCCTTGAAAGTGATGCGGTTTGCTCCTTTTTCGAAAAGCTGTGCTTTGCTTTTTCCTACACTGAACACACTTCCGGCTCCTCCCGGACCTCCGCCACCACTCATACGTCTCATGGCGAACATCCATATTCCTATTAATAATAAGAAAGGAGCAATGTTCCAGAAAATCATACCAAAATAATTGGTTTGCTTTTCGTAGCTGATAGAACCTGTAAAGTTTCCGCTGTCTTGTTCTTCGTCAAGGAATTTATCGAGTGCTTCCATTGAGCCTATCTTGACATTTACAGAAGGACTTCTTCCTACTTTATTAGCATCCTTTCCGAACACATCAACAATGTTTTCAGGCTTGATGAACATATCTACGGTGTTGTCATCGTAAGCAATGATTTTACTTGCATATCCTTTGCTTACCATTTCCTTGAATTCGGTATAGGTTATTTCCTTGCTAGCGCTTCCGTCTTCGCTCGAGAAATAAAGAAAACCAAAAACAAGTGCTATTATAACGTACAGCCAACTCAAACTAGGTCGGGGTACATTAATCTTAGGTTTATTGTTGTTTAAATTTTCGCTCATACAATTTTTTTATGAAGTTAGTCAATATCGGGGAGAGATGTTAATTTGGCATCTGCCCACAGATGTTCCAGGTTGTAAAAATCTCTCACTTCAGGTAAAAAGACATGTACCAGTACATCTCCGTAGTCCATTGCAACCCATTGTGTATTACGCACACCATCCATTCCGTATACTTTATGACCGGTTGTCTTTCTGACGTATTCTTTTACTGAGTCAACGATTGCCAGAACCTGGCTGGGAGAGTTTCCCTGACAAATAACGAAGTATTTACAAATAGTATCTTCTATATTGGTTAAGTCAGCTATTACAATGTTTCTTCCTTTTTTCTCTTGAATGCCTTCTGTAATTTTCTTTACTAAGTCTTTTGTTTCGTCCATTATTATTGTTTCCGTTTTTATTTATTATTCATATATAAATTAATGTAGCAAATATACTTGCTTTTCTGTATATCACGAAGGAATGAGGCTTAATTCTCTTTTTCTTTTGTATTTTTTTGAAAAAAAAGCTCCAAAATATTGGTATATTATAAAAAAGTTGTACCTTTGCACCGTCAAAATCAAATGAGGCTGACAAAACAATAGATTTTGGGCTATGGTGTAATGGTAACACAACAGATTCTGGTCCTGTTTTTCTTGGTTCGAGTCCGAGTAGCCCAACATCTTACAAAAGCGGAAGTCTTCATGGAGAGGATACCGTAAATATAAGTTTGGGCTATGGTGTAATGGTAACACAACAGATTCTGGTCCTGTTTTTCTTGGTTCGAGTCCGAGTAGCCCAACAGATTAAAAGCATTTTGGAGAAAATCCAAGATGCTTTTTTCTTTTATATATTCTTTCGATACGTATTTGGAGCTCAAGATAAAAACGGATTAACGTAACAAATGGTTCACGCCTTACCCGATCATTCGCCTTATTCTCTGGAGAAATATGAGTGTCTTAAAGATATCATGCGATAACTTGCATGGTCTGAGTGGAAGAATAGAATATCCCTTAGGCTGAGAAGGTAGGGGGAAGATATCTTGATTGGTGGTAATGAATAATCTGTAAGAGTGTGTAAAGCTTCAGTTTACTGAATATAAAAAAAGAGGACAAAAGATTTTATCTGAAAATCTTTCGTCCTCTGGTTATGGATGATGTATTGATGTTTTTCTAAAATCAGTACGGTGTATATTATCTTGTATACTGACCGTACATTGCCATTGCACTTGCATTCAAGTTTTTTTTAATAGCTTTGAATAAATCTTTTACCTGTTTCATAATTGTTACCCTTTCTTTTGTTTTTGCGTTTACTAAGTTAATTTAGTATTGCTTTTCCCCTCTTTTTATGGGGTTAGTCTAGTTAATGTTATCCTTGTTTTATGTTTTACAACACAAAATTACAGGGTTTTGTTTATTCTTTATTCATCTAATAAGAAAAAAATGACTTCCGATGCCCTTTTCTTGATTTATATCAAAGAGTGCTTCAAGGAATAAGCAGCGAAGAGTCTCCGTAGCTCAGGAAACGGAAATCGTGTGCCAGTGCGTAATCATAGATTTTATGCCAGTCACCTTTTACGAAAGCCGAAACCAGCAAAAGCAGTGTACTTTGAGGCTGGTGGAAGTTTGTGACCATGCGCTTCACTATTTTGTATTCGTATCCGGGAGCGATAATAATCTGCGTACTTGTATGGAGTGCGTCAAGATTATGGCGGTTCATATAATCCAATATACATTGCAGTGACTCTATGGTACTGAGTGTAACATCCGATTCATAGGGTTGCCACTGTTTTACGTGCAATTCTTCCTGACTGGCATCAGGATTCTGGCTGATAGTTACTCCTATATAATATAAGCTTTCGAGTGTACGTACGGAAGTTGTACCAACAGCTACAGCTTCTCCTCGATGTGCAATCAGCTTTTCTATAGTGCTTTTGTTGACCGAAATGTATTCTGTATGCATTTCGTGACCTTCTATTTCTTCGCTTTTGACCGGTTTGAATGTTCCGGCTCCTACGTGCAGCGTGACTTCTTCCAAGTCTACACCTTTTTCTTTGAGCGATGCCAGTACGCGTTCTGTAAAATGCAGTCCGGCAGTAGGAGCAGCAACCGATCCTTTTATTTTAGAGTAAACAGTCTGATAAGTTTCCTTGTCGCTTTCCTGAGTTTCACGATCCAGATAAGGTGGAATAGGCAGTTCGCCGAATACTTCCAGTATATCGGCAAAGGTAACTTCCGGATTATCCCAGGTGAAATCTACCCAATGACTTGTACCGTGACATTCTCCGCGTGTAGCGGTCAGCGTGATTGTTTTTCCTTTTACCGTCATCTCTTTATGCAGCGGCCCTTCTTTCCATTTCTTCAGGTTACCGATCATACATAACCATGCGGCATGATGAGTCTGCTGGAAATTGAGTACATAATCGTTTGGCTGAATAGGTTCCAGACAAAATATTTCGATCAGTGCACCTGTTTCCTTTCTGAAGTGCAGGCGTGCCTGAATAACTTTTGTATTATTGAAAACCATCAGCATACCCGGTTCCATATAGTCGGGTAAAGAAGTAAATACAGTTTCGCTTACTTCCCCGTGGCGATATACAAGTAATTTCGACTGGTCGCGTACAGGAAGCGGGAATTTAGCAATACGTTCATCGGGTAGCGGATAGTTATAATCGCTGATTTTTATATGCTTAGTTTCTGTCATAGTGTTGAGTAGTATTTTTTAATGTCTGCAAAATTACTGAATTTCTTTCGGGTTTTTGTTCTCAGTCCTATAAGAATAACTTTTTTTATTCTTGTTTCTTTCGGAATACACTTTCGGATACATGAGCTGGCAGTTTTTTATCGGAAAAACTGCCTGAAGTCCGCTCTTGGGGAAGTAGGTTTCAGATATTTCCTATATAGATAAAGGAAAAACATTGCTTTAAAAAGTAGGTAAAAATATCATTACTCACTAGTAAAATCCTTACTTTTGCGTAATAAACCAAATAAGAAGAAAATATGAAAATAGGAGATAAAGTCCGCTTCCTTAGCGAAGTAGGAGGAGGAATAGTAAGAGGATTTCAGGGAAAAGATGTTGCGCTGGTAGAAGGTGAAGACGGTTTTGAGATACCTATGCTGATAAAGGAGTGTGTTGTCATTCAGACGGATGACTATAATATTCCGCTTAAGTCAGCAAAGAAACCCGAAGCACCGCAAGCAGCCGAAGAAGAAATAGAGGAAGAAAAGCCTGTAACATACCGTGCTCCGGAGATACGGGGAAATGATGTATTGAACGTATATCTGGCTTATGTGCCTCAGGATGTAAAGGCCATTTCATCGACTGCTTTTGATGCTTATCTGGTGAACGACAGCAACTATTTTGTCGATTATCTGTATTTGTCGGCAGAAGGAAAAAGCTGGACATTGCGCAGCAGAGGAACCATCAAGCCGAATATGAAGATGCATCTGGAGGAGTTCGAAAAGAGTGAATTGAACGGTATGGAACATGTAGCCGTGCAACTGCTTGCTTATAAAGACGACCGTACTTTCCTTCTGAAGAATGCCATCAATACGGAAGTGCGTATTGATACCGTAAAATTCTACAAGTTGCATACGTTCCAGCAGAGTGATTTCTTTGCCGAACCGGTTTTGATATACGATATTGTACGCGATGATGAAGAAGTAAAACAAGTATATGTTTCGGCCAACGATATCAAGGAAGCTCTGTTGCAGAAGAATGTGTCGGATGTTCCAGCCAAGCTGCAAAAGAAACAGCACAAGGTAAAAAATGATATTGTAGAAGTAGACTTGCACATTCATGAACTGCTGGACGATACTACAGGTATGGGAAATGCAGAAATGCTGAACTATCAGCTTGATGTATTCCGCAAGACACTGGAAGAATACAAAAATAAGAAAGGACAGAAAATCGTGTTTATCCACGGAAAAGGTGATGGAGTCTTGCGTCGTGCCATACTTGATGAACTCAAGCGCAAATATAAAAACTATCCCAGTCAGGACGCTTCGTTCCGCGAATACGGTTTCGGAGCTACCATGGTGACTATCCGATAACCGGGGTAACAGCAGGAAATCAGAATACCATTCCGGACATAAATCACACAGATTTATTCCTGCTCTGAAAATATCAGCATCTTTTCAGAAAAAGATGCTGATATTTTAATCAAAAGAAGAGCATATTTTCCGGAAAAGAAGAGCATGTTTTTTTTAGGTCTGTGTACAGTAAGTGTAATTCATTGAAAAGCACGGATATACATTTAAGTGTACAAATTTCTATTTCCCTGCTCTTTTCGAATCCTTATCTTTGCCTGAAAGAATCCAATTCAGGCATTTTTTTATATGAAAACACACATTATCCGTCGTGCTTTGCTTGCACTAGGCATCTGTTCTGCACTGAATATGCAGGCACAGGCTCCACATCCCGAACGTATCTACCTGTCGGGAACAGGTACAGACTATACCCGTACATGGGAATTTTATTGTTCCAAAGGACAAAATTCCGGGAAATGGAAATCCATAGAGGTTCCTTCCTGCTGGGAATTGCAAGGATTTGGAGAATACACTTATGGACGTTATTATACTATCAAAGGAGCAAAACCCAGTGATGAAACAGGTATATACCGCTATCGTTTTCTTACTCCCGATTGTGGAAAAAACGACCGCATCAAACTGTTTTTCGACGGGGTGATGACCGATGCCGAAGTTAGGGTAAATGGCAATCCGGCAGGACAGATCCATCAGGGAGCTTTTTATCGTTTTTCTTATGACATAACTTCACTGCTGAAAGCCGAGGGGGAAAACCTGCTCGAAGTGAAAGTAGCCAAGCAGTCTGCAAACAAGTCGGTGAATGCTGCCGAACGACGTGCCGACTGGTGGCTGTATGGGGGCATCTATCGTCCGGTATGGCTGGAGGTTGTTCCTGATGTTTCGATGGAACATTTCATACTTGACGCGCGTGCAGACGGTTCGTTGCGTGCTTCGGTACGCATGGCTGGTAATGCCGAAGGACATGTGCTGGCTGTATCCATAAGAGGGTTGAAAGACGGAAAGCCCTTACGGACACTGCAAGGCAAAGAGCAGGTCAGTTGTCCGCTTGCCACCTCCGGCAGAGAAACCGGGTTTACATGCAAATGGTCGGATGTAAAAGTATGGAATATCGAAGCTCCGGAACTTTATGTGGCGCGTCTGGAACTGAAAGACCGCAGCGGAAACGTTATTCAGGTTCGTGAAGAGCGGATCGGATTCCGTACCATCGAGTTTTTTCCGCAAGACGGTATTTATCTGAACGGAACCCGCCTGATTGTGAAAGGTATCAACCGGCATTCGTTTTCGGTAGACGGCGGACGGACTACAAGTGCAGCCATGAGTCGTCAGGATGCTCTGCTCATTAAAGAAATGAATATGAATGCTGTACGTTCTCATTATCCGCCCGATGAACATTTTCTTGATATGTGCGACTCTCTCGGACTGGTATATATCGATGAGCTTTCGGGCTGGCATGGACGTTATGATACGGAAACCGGTGCACGGCTGATCAGGGAAATGGTAGAACGGGATGTGAATCATCCGTCGGTTATCTTATGGAGTAACGGAAACGAAGGCGGATGGAATACCGATAATGACAGCCTTTTCTGTAAATACGATAAGTTTCAGCGTAGGCATGTCATCCATCCCTGGGCTGATTTCGACGGACTTGATACGCATCATTATCCGGCCTATCTTACAGGTGTGGCACGCTTTACCAACGGATATAAGGTGTTTATGCCTACAGAGTTTATGCATGCCATGTACGATCAGGGTGGAGGAGCCGGACTTCGTGACTTTTGGGACAGGTGGATGACGAATCCCATGTTTGCAGGAGGCTTTATCTGGGTATTCTGTGATGAGGCTCCCAAACGTTCCGACAGAGGAGGTGTGCTTGATTCGGACGGATCGAATGCTCCCGATGGTGTTGTGGGACCACGCAGGGAAAAGGAAGGAAGTTTCTATGCCATACGTTCCCAGTGGTCGCCGGTACAGATAAAACCCTTGCTTATAACAGAACATTTCGATGGAAGCTTTTTCGTCTCGAATGAATATATCTATACCAATTTAAAAGATTGCCGGATGACTTATGAAGTTTTGTCGTGTGACATTCCTATGCAGGGAGCTGTTTCCCGTATATTGGCGCGTGGCGAGGTTACGCTTCCTGCCTTGTCTCCGGGTGAGACAGGCAAAGCTCGTTTTTCGTTGCTGGCTTCTTTTGCTGAAGGAGATGTATTGAAACTGGAAGCCTTCGACAGGGACGGACATCGCATTTGTGATTGGTCTTTTCCTATCCGGCTTGCAAATCCGTATTTTCAGCGTCATTTGGCACAGGTTGCCACGGGCTTGTCCGGTAATACTGTTTCGGCACGTAACAACGGAAAAGAAATTGTACTGAAAAGTGAGAAGGTAAGCGTAACTTTCGATGCGGCTACGGGGATGATTCTCCGTGTGCTTTCGGGGAATACTGAGATACCTTTAACCAATGGTCCGGTAGCAGTCGGCATGAAGATGCTCTACCAGCCTGCCAGCAGTTATGTGCGTCAGGATTCGGAAGAAGCCGTTTTTTGTGCCCGCTACAAGGGAGGAGCTGATTCGATTGTCTGGCGGCTTACCTCTCAGGGATTGCTTTACATGGATGCGGTACTGCTGAACCGTGCGTCGGGAGGCGGAGGTTTCGATGATGCTTTCATGGATACGGAGGTATATAATCTGGGATTGACTTTTTCTTATCCGGAACGCATTTGTAAGGGGATGAAATGGCTGGGCAGAGGACCTTACCGGGTGTGGAAAAATCGTATTCCGGGTACGAATTATGGTATCTGGCATAAAGATTACAACAATACCGTTACGGGCGAGAGTTACGACAATCTCGTTTACCCTGAATTTAAGGGCTATCATGCCAATATGTATTGGGCTACGTTCGAAAGCGATACAGCACCTTTTACTGTTTATTCGCGTACGGACGGTATTTTCTATCGTGTCTTTACACCCGAAGAACCGAAAGGCAGTGCAAAACGGACCATGCCCGAATTTCCTGAAGGGGATATATCGTTCTTGCTTGATATCCCTGCCATCTGTTCGTTCAAGCCGATTGAACAACAAGGTCCGAACAGTCAGCCGGGAAATATACGTATCAAGAAGGGAGATGAAGGGTTACGTCTGAACCTGATGTTCGATTTCAGAAAAGAGAATTAAAAATATTCTCGTTGGGTTGTACTGCTAAAACTGTTTTATTTTGGCGGGATAAATTAATAATAATGTGTACCTTTGCAGGCTGAAATCAGAACAAGTGTATGCAACAAGACAATAAACCTATTATTGAAGTAAAGAATGTGTCGAAGTTTTTTGGTGAAAAAACGGCACTCGATAATATAAACTTATCTATCCGTAAAGGTGAGTTTGTGACGATTCTTGGTCCTTCCGGATGCGGAAAGACTACTTTGCTGCGGCTTATCGCAGGTTTTCAGACTGCCTCGGAGGGCGAGTTGTACATTGGTGGGAAGGAGATTACACAAATTCCTCCGCATCGTCGTCCGGTGAATACGGTATTCCAGAAGTATGCTTTGTTTCCTCACCTGAATGTATATGATAATATCGCTTTCGGACTGAAGCTGAAAAAAATGCCTAAGGCAGAAATGGAGAAAAAGGTGAAGGCTGCGTTGAAAATGGTGGGTATGACCGACTATGAGTACCGTGACGTAAACTCTTTGTCGGGCGGACAGCAGCAGCGTGTGGCTATTGCCCGTGCCATTGTAAACGAGCCGGAAGTGTTGTTGCTTGATGAGCCTCTTGCTGCACTCGACCTGAAAATGCGTAAGGACATGCAGATGGAGTTGAAGGAAATGCACCGCCGTCTGGGCATTACCTTTGTTTATGTTACTCACGATCAGGAAGAAGCATTGACACTGAGTGATACCATCGTGGTAATGAGCGAAGGAAAAATCCAGCAGATAGGTACACCGACAGATATCTATAATGAGCCGATCAATTCGTTTGTTGCCGATTTTATTGGTGAAAGTAATATCTTGAACGGTACGATGGTGCGTGACTGTCTGGTTCGTTTCTGCGGTCAGGAGTTTGAGTGTGTGGATAAGGGATTTGGAGAAAATGCTCCTGTCGATGTGGTGATACGTCCGGAAGACTTGTATATATTTCCTGTTTCCGATGCTGCACAGCTTCGCGGTATCGTTCAGTCGTGCATCTTTAAGGGAGTGCATTACGAAATGGCAGTTGCTGTGGGCGATTATGAGTTTCTGGTACAAGATTATCATGCTTTCGAAGCAGGTTCGGAAGTCGGTCTGCTGATTAAGCCGATGGACATACATATCATGCAGAAGGAACGTGTATGTAATACGTTTGAGGCATCCATGATGGATGAAACGCATGTGGAATTTCTCGGTTGCGAGTTCGAATGTCCTCGGGTGGACATGAGTGACTCGTCACGCGACTGGAAAAATGTGAAGGTAGAGGTCGATTTCGACAAAGTGATATTGCAGGATAATGAAGAAGACGGTATGCTTACCGGTGAGGTGAAATTCATACTTTATAAAGGAAACCATTATCATCTTACTGTCTTTTCCGATTGGGACGAGAATGTATTCGTCGATACTAATGATGTGTGGGACGATGGTGACCGTGTAGGTATCACTATTCCTGCTGAGGCTATTCGTGTAATATGTTAATATAAGGATAATGAAGAAATTGCAACATTTTTTCTCTTCACGCAAGAGTTGGGTTTTGCCGTATCTCATTTTTTCGGTCATATTCGTAATTATTCCGCTGTTGCTGATTGTAGTATATGCATTTACCGACGATATGGAACATCTTACACTGGCTAATTTCAGTAAGTTTTTTGCTCATTCGGAGTCTGTCAATACATTTGTGTACTCTATAGGTATTGCCATTCTTACTACTCTTGGCTGTATATTACTGGGTTATCCGGTAGCCTGGATTCTGAACAACAGCAAGAATCTGAGTTATTCGCGTACGCTGATCATGTTGTTTATCCTTCCGATGTGGGTAAACATTCTGGTACGTACACTTGCCACGGTAGCGTTGTTCGATTTTTGCAGGCTGCCGTTGGGAGAGGGAGCTTTGATTTTCGGTATGATATACAATTTTATTCCCTTTATGATTTATCCCATTTACAATACCTTGCAGAAGATGGACAGAAGTTACATTGAAGCAGCACAGGATTTGGGAGCAAACTCTTTCCAGGTATTCTGGAAGGTTATATTTCCTTTGTCCATGCCGGGTGTGGTAAGCGGTATCATGATGGTATTCATGCCTACTATTTCGACTTTTGCCATTGCCGAGCTGTTGACCATGAACAATATCAAGCTTTTCGGAACTACCATACAGGAAAATATAAACAACAGCTTGTGGAACTACGGAGCAGCTCTTTCGCTCATCATGTTGTTCCTTATTGCCGCAACTTCCTTGTTTACTCCCGAAAATAAGGATGAGTCGGAGAGAGGAGGTGGTGTATGGTAAGAAGAATCATCGAGCAGACATATTTGTGGATATTGCTGATTTTGCTTTATGCACCTATTTTGATTATTGTGGTTTATTCGTTTACCGAAGCAAAAGTGCTGGGTAACTGGACAGGTTTTTCATTTAAGCTTTATGAGTCACTGATGAATACCGGTGCACACCATTCGCTGATGAATGCTTGTATCAATACGATCGCCATTGCTTTCATTGCTGCTACGGTTTCTACTTTGTTGGGAAGTATTGCAGCTATTGGAATATTCAACTTGCGGGCTCGCAGCCGGAAAGCTGTAGGATTTATCAATACGATTCCTATCTTAAACGGGGATATCATTACGGGTATATCGCTGTTCCTGCTGTTTGTTTCTTTGGGAGTAACACAGGGATTTACAACTGTTGTGCTGGCTCATATTACTTTTTGTACGCCTTATGTGGTGCTGAGTGTACTTCCCCGTCTGAAACAGATGAATCCGAACCTGTATGAAGCAGCACTCGATCTGGGAGCAACACCGATGCAGGCACTCTGGAAAGTGATTATTCCTGAGATACGTCCGGGTATGATCAGCGGTTTCCTGCTGGCACTGACTATCTCGTTCGATGATTTTGCCGTAACAGTGTTTACCATCGGTAATCAGGGACTGGAAACCCTCTCTACTTATATTTATGCCGATGCCCGAAAGGGAGGACTGACTCCTGAGCTTCGTCCGTTGTCCGCCCTTACGTTTGTTGTTATATTGGTATTGTTGATTATTATTAACCGCAGAGCCGGAAAAGCTCAGAAGAAATAAGGCTTTGCCGGAGTAGAAACCGTGTGCTGAAACATAGAATGAAAAGATTATATCAATTTATCGTATGTCTGTGGGCTTGCCTTACGATGGCAAGCTGCTATAATGCTGATGAGTCACGCCAGAATATATTGAAAGTATATAACTGGGCAGACTATATTGGTGAAGGCGTGCTGGAAGATTTTCAGCAATACTATAAAGAACAGACAGGAGAAGATATACGTATCGTTTATCAGACTTTCGATATAAACGAAATCATGCTCACCAAAATCGAAAAAGGGCATGAGGATTTTGATGTGGTATGTCCTTCGGAATATATCATCGAACGAATGCTGCATAAAGGTTTGTTGCTGCCTATCGATACTACCTTTGCACATTCTCCTAATTACATGAAAGGTATTTCTCCGTATATTCTTCGACAAATAAATAAACTGGGAACTGCTGAAAATCCGGCAAGCCGATATGCTGTATGTTATATGTGGGGAACTGCCGGACTGTTGTACAATACTCAGTATGTTATTGCCGAGGATATGAAAACATGGGGCTGTCTGTGGAACAAACGTTTTGCAGGACGTATTCTGATGAAAGACGCCTATCGTGATGCTTATGGTACAGCTATGCTGTATGCTTACCGCAAGCAGCTTGCCGACAGTACCGTTACTGTTCCTGAATTGATGAACGATTATTCTCCGGCAGCTATGGATACGGTAGAAAAGTATCTGAAACTGTTGAAACCCAATGTTGCTGGCTGGGAAGCCGATTTCGGAAAGGAGATGATGACAAAGGGAAAAGCATGGATAAATATGACTTGGAGCGGTGATGCACAATGGGCTATCGAAGAAGCTGAACAGGTGGGTGTCGATTTGTCTTATTCTATCCCTGAAGAAGGTAGTAATATCTGGTACGACGGATGGGTGATTCCGAAGTATGCCAAGAACGTAAAAGCTGCAAGTTACTTTATCAACTTTCTGTGCCGTCCCGATATTGCTTTGCGCAATATGGAAGAAAATGGCTATGTCAGCGCAATAGCAGCTCCCGAAATCATGGAAGCATGCATTGATACAACACTGACTGAAACGGTGGATGCAAGCTACTTTTTCGGACCGGAAGGACGTGATGTAAAATTACGCAATACGCAATATCCTGATATTTCTGTCGTAAACCGTTGTTCCATGATACGCGATTTTGGTGACAAGACGGTCAATGTGCTTGAAATATGGTCACGTATCAAAGGGGATAATTTGAATAGCGGGATTGTTATTCTTATTCTGGTTGTTGTCGCAGGACTGAGCGGATGGCAGATACACCGCCGTATTCAGACGTACAAGCGTAAACGCAAGCAGCATCGTAAGCGCCGGCGTAGATGATTATCCCTAAAAGAAATAGGAAACTCCCTATCGGCAAATGGAGAGTTTCCGTTGCAGGAGGATTTTTATCCTCCTATTTTTGTATCAGGAAATTAAAAAAATATTGAATATGAAGATTAAGAAGTTCGCATTATTACTTTGCCTTGCGCTTTGTGCATGTTGTTTGCCGGCAAATGCCTCGTCATTAGGCGATATACGCGTCAACGCTCGTTTTCTGACAGACCGTATGGCTTTCGAACTGAATCTGAACCAGAGTCAGTACAATGATTTGTTTGAAATAAACTTTGACTTTCTGAGTGGAGTGGATCCTTATCTGACGGGTATGGCATGTGCCGATGCTGCTGCACTTGATGCTTATTATCGGTATTTGGATGAAAGAAACGATGACCTTCGCTGGATTCTTTCCAGTTCGGCATACACTCGTTTTCTTGCAATCGAATACTTTTTCCGTCCGATTTATGCGATGAATAATGTTTGTTATCTGCGGGTGTATAAGGTATACCCTAACAGAAGTTTCTTCTATTTCGGACGTCCGGTACATTACCTTACTTACCATGGAGCACACAGCCGCCGTTTTTACCGGAATACAGGCTATTACTGTGCGCATTATACCGGCCGTTATCATCATCCGGTGTATAAAGGTCATTTCCACTCTCGTCCGGAGTTCAGAAAACATGACTTTATCGCTCCTCGGCCGGTTAAGAATCCCGGATATCATTTTACTCCGGCACGACCTTCAGCTCCGGCAGCACCCTCTCATCGTCCTGAGGCACGTCCGCCATATCGTCCGGGTATAAGTGCAAAACCTGCTCCCAAACCGGTACCAAAGCCAGACAAACGTCCGCCTCATGCAAGTGGTATCCGTCCGCCTCAAAACGGAAATCATCATTCGGTCAGACCCGGTACTTCCAGACCGTCGGATAAAGCTCCCAACAGGGTGACAAGACCTTCAAGGACAGAACGTAAGGATAACCGTCCGTCTGTTCGTCCGGAAAGAAAAGAAAACAGGAAACCAGTTAAACAAATAAAAGAAAAATCTTTCTTGCACAACATGTAAGTAAAACGTATTTTTGCGGCAGATATCAATAAAGATATTATGAAAAGTCGAGTACTTAAATGGTTTGCCGCAGGATTGATTGCAGTTGTGCTTGTGGCAGGAACAGGACTCTTTCTTTTTCGGGGAGCCCTGTTGCGCTGTGTTGCCGATGAAAAGTTGGCTGCTTTAGAGCAGCGTTATAACTTGCGTATTGCCTATCGTGAATTGGGAATGCCTTCTTTGTCTGTCATCCGCCTGGAAGGATTGACAGTAGTACCTGAAGATCACGATACCTTACTGACTCTCGAAAAAGCCGAGACCGATATCGATTTGCTTCCTTTGCTTAGAAAAAGAGTTTCCGTACATCAGGTTGATGTAGAGGGTATGAAACTTTCTTTTGTAAAGCAAGGTAATGTTTCGAACTATGATTTTCTTTTCCGTCAACAGACTGTATCGGAAGCTGATCCGGGTAAAGTAGAAAGTGTATTGGCTGGATACGATGTGCAGGTAAGTAAAATACTTAGCCTGGTATTCAGATTATTGCCGGAAAATGGAGAATTACGCAACTTGAGTGTGACGGCGCGCCGGGACTTGCTGCAAACAAGTTTTTATATTCCTGAGCTTATACTGGCAAACAGTCAGTTTGCTTCTGCTATTCAGGTGGAAGAGGGAGCTATTAAGGGAGAATGGAAAGTAAGAGGTACGCTTGCACGCAGTATGCGCCTGATAGAAGGCAGCATTGCTTCCGGCAGTACAAATGAAAAAATCATACTTCCCTACATCCGTCCCCATTATAATGCGACGGTTGCATTCGATTCCATAGCCTTTAAGCTTTCAGAAAAGTCTGCTTCTGCTACGCCTCTTACACTGGAGGGGATGGCATCTGTAGACGGGCTGGAGGTTTATCATACAGCACTTTCACCCGATACGATTGATCTAGATAAAGGAAAGCTGGAATATACCTGCCATGTAGGAGGTAATTATTTCGAATTGGACAGTGTTTCTACTGTTATATTCAACCGCCTTGATTTCCATCCTTATTTACGGGTAGAAAAAGAAAAAAAGTGGCATTATACGGCAAGCATCCATCGTTCGCCTTTCCCTTCCGAAGATTTGTTTGCTTCCTTGCCAAAAGGTTTGTTCCGTCATGTACAGGGTATTCGTACATCAGGCAAACTGAGTTATGATTTATTGTTGGATGTTGACTTCAATCATCTGGATAGTCTGCAATTCTCTTCCGATTTGCGCGGGCATGGTTTCCGTATCGAAAGCCTGGGTGGCAGTGAACTTACCAAGATGAACGAGGAGTTTGAATATACGGCATACGAGAACGACTTGCCGGTAAGAACATTCTTTATCGGACCGTCGAATCCTAATTTCCGTCCGCTCAACCGTATTTCTCCTTTGCTTCAGATGGCAATCATGCAGTCGGAAGACGGAGGGTTTTATTATCATCAAGGGTTTCTTCCTGGAGCTATTCAGGAAGCTCTAGCCTACGATTTGCAGGTAGGACGCTTTGCACGCGGAGGAAGTACTATTACCATGCAGCTGGTAAAGAATGTTTTTCTGAACCGTCATAAAAATATTGCCCGAAAGCTGGAGGAAGCTCTTATCGTATGGCTGATAGAAAACCAGCATCTTACTTCAAAGGAACGTATGTACGAAGTATACCTGAATCTGGTAGAATGGGCTCCTTTGGTATACGGTGCTTGTGAAGCTTCACATTTTTATTTTGAAAAAGAACCTTCCGACCTTACCGTAGAAGAAGCTATATTTCTGGCTTCCATTGTACCGAAGCCCAAACATTTCCGTTCTTCATTCAATGAAGATGCTACTTTGCGTGATTCACAAGGAGGTTATTTCCGCCTGATAGCCGAAAGACTGTGTGCAAAAGGATTGCTTACAGAAGAGGAAGCTGCGGCTGTTCGTCCGGAGATAATAGTAAAGGGGAAGGCTAGAGAGATGATCTTATATCCCGACAGCATCAGATAAATGTTGGTTTACAGAATAAGCTGGTAGTCTGTCACCCCAAGCCATCGTCCGAATTTCATACCGACCTCTTCGAACGAAGACGCTTTTCTGAATCCTAAAGCTTCATGGAAGGCGCAGCTTGCTGTATTCTCACTCGTGATACAGGCTATCAGGACATGTGTGCCGCGTCGTCTGCATTCGTCTGTCAGACGCTGCATGAGCAGCCGGCCCAGTCCTTTTCCCGTATGGGCGGGCGACAGATATACAGTCGTTTCAAGTGTGCGGTTGTAGGCTTCCCGTTCTTTCCACGGATGTGCGTAGCAATATCCCACAATTTCTCCGTCTGTTTCGTATACAAAATACGGATATCGCGCTGAAATTTCAGAGATTCTTTTTTGCATCTCTTCTTCGCTGACAGGTTCTATATCGAAAGTACTCGTACTATGTGCGATATATTCATTGTAAATTGCCGTTATGGCAGAAGTATCTTGTAGGGTAACCGCTCTGATCATGATTGTTTTTTCTTTTGTTCATTGCAAAAGTAAAGAAATAGCAGCATACATGTATGAGGCTTTTATTACTTTCTTTGGAAACTTTATGAGAGTACCTTATTTTTTGTACGAATATTAAAAAAACGTCGTGATGTTTTCTGAAAAACATCAGCATAAAATAAAAAAACGTCAGCAGATTTTTAGGTGAGTCTGCTGACGTTATTTTTGTCTGTGGATTACGTTATCTTTTATTCGATTACCTTGATTGATATTTTCTGTAATTGATCTATACGTGAAGTTCCTCCGTAAAGCAGTTCATAATTACCTTCTACCATACGCATGGTGTTGGTGTTTGTATCGAACCATTGGAATGTTTCACTGTCGAGGGTGAAAGAAACATTTGCGCGCTGTCCTTTTGCAATGTGGACGCGTTTGAAGGCGCGGAGTGTACGTGAAGGGCCTTCTTTATCTCCCGAGCAACTTGAATATACTTGCACCACTTCTTCTCCGTCATAATTTCCGGTATTTTGTACGGGGATTGTGAGTGTTACTTCTTTACCTTGGCTGATTGTTTGCTGACTTAATGTAGCTGGACCGTATGTAAAGTTGGTGTAACTCAATCCGTGACCGAAGCTGTATAAAGGACTTTCTGCCATATAACGGTAGGTACGTCCCTTCATCGAGTAGTCTTGAAAGTCAGGAAGTTGGTCGGTATGCTTATAAAAAGTGACCGGAAGTTTACCCGAAGGATTGTAGTCGCCAAATAAAACGTCGGCAACAGCTGTTCCTCCAGCCTGACCAGGATACCATGCCTGAAGAATGGCATCGCAAATCTTGCTTTCGGGTTCCAGTCCGACAGCCGAGCCTGAATAGTTGACAAAGATAATTGGCTTGCCTAATTTTTTCAATTCACTTATCAATCGTCGCTGAATAGCAGGAAGTTCGATTGTTGTGCGGTCGCCGCCTTTGAAACCTTCTGCATTTACTGGCATTTCTTCTCCTTCAAGAGAAGGTGAAATACCTCCTGCAAAGACAATGACATCGGCTGCTTTTACTTTGTCGATGGAAGCTTGCAGGTTTACAGGAGCATTGCGTCCCATATCAAAATTCAGTTGGGCTGCTCTGTCTTTGCTGTAGAAGATAAAGTCTATTTTAATGTTGTATGTTTTTCCTTTTTCAGCTTTCAGCGTATACAGATTCATATTGTTTTTCAGATATTTTCCGCTGGCTACTTCTTTTCCATCTATGCTCAGGCGGATTATGCCTGCTGCCTCGAAGTGGAAATTGATATCCTCTGTTTGGGGTGCGGTAAATACCGATTCGTAGCTTGCAGAGAAATCTTGAATATTTACTCCTGCTGCAAATACTGTTGCTCCTAATGTGGTAAACTTGAAAGGAGTACTGGTATGGGTGACGGTAGCAGGTTTGCCTTCCATCTTGATGTTGTTCCAATAGGTAGAGCGGAATCCAGGTTTCCCATCGATGCTACATTGGCTGAATACACTTTCCAAACTGATACCAGAAGTACGGTCACATCCGAAGTCGTAAATCAGTTGGTTTGCCGGAATACGTTCTTTCAAAGCTTCGTACAAGGTAGAGGTATGGGAAGGAAAACCATTGTAGTTACCCCATTGCATAACAGAGTCGTTGGCATTGGGGCCGATCAAAGCGATTGTCATGTCTTCTTTCAGCGGCAGAATGTTATTCCGGTTTTGTAACAGCACAATGCTTTTTCGTGCAATTTCCAATGCCAGGTCTTTATGTGCTTTGCTGTCGACTACAGCGTATGGAATGCTGTCCCAGCAGACATGTTCATCCATTTCGCCTAATTCGAAGCGGGCTTTCAGCAGGCGTTTTACAGATATGTCGATTTGTTTTTCGTCTATCAATCCTTTTTTAACTGCTTCTGGAAGTGATTTGTAATTATTTCCACATTCCAGGTCTGTACCACTCAGTACGGCTCCTGCACTGGCTGACTCTTTATCGGGATGTGTTTCATGATCGCCTTTGCGCCAGAAGTCACTGATAGCACCGCAGTCGGATACTACTATACCTTTGTATTTCCATTCATCACGCAGGATTTGCATCAGCAAACGGTTGCTTCCGCAGCAAGGTTCACCTTCGAAACGATTGTAGGCACACATTACTTCTTTTACATCAGCTTCCTGAACCAGTGCTTTGAAAGCCGGCAGGTAAGTTTCCCACAAGTCACGTGGAGCAATGTTTTCGGCATTGAAACTGTGTCGGTTCCATTCGGGGCCTGAATGAACGGCATAATGCTTGGCGCATGCATGAAGCTTGTCGTATTTCATATTATCCGGACCTTGCAGACCTTGAACTACGGCAACCCCCATTCGTGAAGTGAGATAAGGATCTTCTCCGTAAGTTTCCTGTCCTCTTCCCCAGCGAGGATCGCGGAATATGTTGATATTGGGAGTCCAGAATGTCAGTCCCTGATAGCGTTTCAGGTTGCCCGATTTACTGAATTCTGTATATTTGGCTCTGGCTTCATCAGAAACGGCTGTAAAGACTTTGTAAATTAATTCATCATCGAACGATGCAGCCATACCGATTGTTTGAGGAAATACAGTGGCAATTCCAGCTCGTCCTACTCCATGGAGTGCTTCGTTCCACCAGTCGTAAGCTTTGATACCTAGTCGTGGAATGGCAGGAGAAGCATTTTGCATAAGAGAAACTTTTTCTTCCAGGGTCAACCGTTCAAGTAAGTCGGATGCCCGTTGTTCAGGAGTAAGACTGGTGTTTTGATAAGGAAATTGTTGTCCCATAACAGGAGCGGTAAATAAAAGCATACCTAACCCCACAAGTGCTTTAATTTTTTTGTTCATGTTTTTATAGTATTATTTGTGTGTTGACTAACCCTTTGATTGCAAAGGTAAAAGAATTTATAATAAGGGGATAAAAAATCTGGGAAAAATTGACTCAATTTCTATTGAGGCTAAAAATAAAAATCCGTTTTAATGAACGGGAGAGTTTGGGGATTGAAACTCAGTTTGTTCATTAAAACGGATTGTATTTGTGGGCTGACCTATAAGGCTTTGCCGAAATTAGATTTATTTAGGCAGATAATTGTTCCAGTTTGGAGTTTGTTCTATACCAAATCCTGCATTGATTTCATCACTAGGAATTGGATAACAGAATTGGGATTTTTAAGGGCTTCTCCCCTTTTTGCTTAATGCTGATAACTTTAAACCTCTTGCAATCTTTTAAGATATAACAAATATCATAAAAGTCTAGGCTAATCATGTTTGGCAAAAAAATCATATCAAGAATAGCCCTAACTCCATCAGTAATTTCAGACTTATTGGCGACCAACACTCCATCAGCATATCTTGCAAGGTAATCTCGCAAGGACTCATTATTAGAAATAGTTCAGATGTATTAGGTATCGCGTTAAGCATTTCGGAAAGATTGACATTAATTTCATCAATAATTATAATTGTCAGTCTTTCTTCTGTCGATGATATATTATAATTATCCTTTTCGTATTTTATAGCGTTGATATTCTTGCCATATTCTGATTTAATATCATTCAGTACTTTCTTTTTTGTATGTGTATGGGCTAAATTTGTATCTTTTCTAACAGATACTGCCCTGTATATGATGCTCCGCAATGAGCTACTTCTTCGGGGGTGCCGCATACTACGAGATTACCGCCCATATCTCCACCTTCCGGACCGAGGTCTATGACATAATCGGCGCATTTGATAACGTCCATGTTATGTTCGATTATGACAACCGTATGTCCTCGTGCTATTAACGAGTTGAATGCCTCTAGCAGTTTCTTTATGTCGTGGAAATGTAATCCTGTTGTCGGTTCGTCGAATACAAAAATAGTTGGCTGAGATTTTTCGATACTCAGGAAGTATGCCAGTTTGACACGCTGGTTTTCTCCTCCCGAAAGGGTAGAGGATGATTGTCCCAGCTTGATATATCCGAGTCCAACTTCTTGTAGCGGCAGCAGTTTTTTTACTATTTTCTTCTGCTTGTGTTCATCGAAAAATTCGATAGCCTGGTTGACTGTCATTTCCAGTATGTCATAGATGTTTTTCCCTTCGTAACGTACTTCCAGGGTATCACTCTTAAAACGTTTTCCATGACATGATTCACATTCCAGTACCAGATCGGCCATGAATTGCATTTCTACCGTTACAGTACCTTCTCCTTTACATTCTTCACAACGTCCTCCTTCGGTATTGAACGAGAAATACCCTGCCGAGTACCCCATTTGTTTGGCCAAAGGCTGGTCGGCAAACAGTTTTCTTATTTCGTCGTATGCCTTGATGTAGGTGACAGGATTACTGCGTGAAGATTTGCCTATCGGGTTTTGGTCGACAAACTCTATGTCCTTCATCATCTGGATATCACCTTCCAGTGAAATAAATTCTCCCGGACGGTCGCTGCCTTCACTATACTCACGCTTCAGTGCCTTATAAAAGATGTCGCGCACTAACGTACTTTTTCCTGAACCACTTACTCCGGTCACTACCGTCATTACGTTAAGCGGAAAGCGTACATCGATTCCCTTCAGGTTGTTTTCTCTGGCTCCTTTTATTTCTATATAATTATTCCACGAACGATGTGTCTGTGGTCGTTCGATGATTTCTTCTCCCAGCAGATATTTTACAGTATAGCTGTTGCTTCCGGGATGCAGGTCTTTCATATCTCCTTCATAAACAATTTCTCCTCCCAGACGTCCGGCTTTAGGGCCGATATCTATAATATAGTCGGCAGCACGGATGATTTCTTCATCATGCTCTACCACTACAACCGTATTGCCCAGCTGTTGCAACTGGCGGAGTACTTTGATAAGCTTGTCTGTATCTCGGCTGTGAAGTCCGATACTAGGTTCGTCCAAAACATAAAGTGAACCTACCAGACTGCTTCCCAGTGAGGTTGCCAGATTGATTCGCTGACTTTCTCCCCCGGAAAGTGAGTTGCTGAGTCGGTTTAATGTAAGATATCCAAGTTCGACGTCGAGCAGGAAGGTCAATCGGTTATTGATTTCATTCAGCAAGCGTTGGGCTATCATCTTGTCATGTTCGTCGAGCTGCAAGGTACGGAAAAACTCTTTCAACTGATAAACCGGCATCTCTACCAGTTCTGCAATGGTGCGTCCTCCCACTTTGACATAAAGCGCTTCTTTCTTCAAACGGCTGCCATGACACTCCGGACAAGTTGTCTTACCACGGTAACGGGCTAACATTACGCGGTACTGTATCTTATACTGATTTTCTTCCAGCATCTTGAAGAACGAATCGATGCAGACTTTGTCACGCGGTCCGTGCCATAAATAATCCTTCTGTGCCTGAGTCAGGTTATAGTAAGGCTCGAATATAGGAAAATCGTGCGCCGGAGCTTCGCGCAGGAATTCGGTGAGCCATTCGCTCATTTTTTCTCCTCTCCAGCACATCACAGCACCGTCGTAAACACTCAATGCACGGTTGGGTACGACAAGATGCTCGTCTATACCGATAATCTTTCCGAAACCTTCACACGTAGGGCATGCGCCGATAGGAGAGTTGAACGAAAACATCTGGTCGCTGGGCTCTTCAAACTTAATACCGTCTGCCTCGAATTTTGTACTGAAGGCATGTAGTTTGGTACTTCCGTCGGGCAGGTAAAAGCGCAGCAGACAAGCTCCGTCACCCTCGTACATAGCTGTTTCTGCTGAATCGGTCAAGCGGCTGATTGCATCTTTTGTATCATCGCAGCTCATACGGTCCACCAGCAGGTATATCGTATCGGCAGGATTATATTGATAATCCTCCATACGAACCATTTCACCGTTTACTTCCAGACGGGTGAATCCTTGTTTCATATCCATTTCTATCTGTTCGGCTTCACTGCGTCCTTCTCGGGGAATGATAGGAGTCTGTACCGTATAGCGTGTACCTTTCGGATATGAGAGCATGCAGTTTACAATATCTTCGGGGCTGTCTTTTTTTACAAGCTGACCGCTTATCGGCGAATAAGTTTTGCCGACACGTGCAAACAGCAGACGCAGATATTCGTATATCTCAGTCGATGTACCTACGGTAGAACGCGGATTCCGGCTGATTACTTTCTGTTCGATAGCAATGGCAGGAGGAATACCTTTGATGAAATCACATTCAGGTTTGCTCATTCGTCCCAGGAACTGGCGTGCATACGATGAAAGGCTTTCCACATAGCGACGCTGTCCTTCGGCATACAATGTGTCGAATGCCAGTGAGGATTTTCCGGAACCGGACAACCCCGTAATGACTACTAGTTTATTACGTGGAATATCAACGTCTATATTTTTCAGGTTGTTTACCTTCGCGCCTTTTATAGATATATATTTACTGTCAGACATGCTTGGATTCGTTTGGTTTTTGATAGACAAAAATAGTGAATTTTATGCATATCGTGAAACAAAAGATAAATAAGGAGTGTTAATAGCTTCAATTTTGGAAAAAACTCTGCTTATTGCTTTCACATGTGTAAAACAGGCCCTCATTGCTTTATTCTTTTATCGATTCGAGGAAAAAGTAAGTTATTGATTATTTTTTCCTTATCTTTGCCCTCTCGATTATAATGTATAAAAAATATGAAATCAAAAGTTTTATTGATTTGGCTGGCAATGCTTTTATTTGTTGCCGGAAGTGTTAAGGCACAGACAATGCATCCAAAGCGTGAATTCCGCGGTGCGTGGATACAATGTGTGAACGGTCAGTTTCAAGGTATGCCCACAGAACAGATGAAAGCGACTCTGATCCGTCAGTTGGATAACCTGAAAGGTGCGGGTATCAATGCGATTATATTTCAGGTTCGTGCCGAATGTGATGCTCTTTATGCGTCGACCTATGAACCCTGGAGCCGTTTCCTTACCGGATTGCAGGGAAAAGCTCCTCAGCCAGGCTGGGATCCGCTTCGTTTCATGGTGGAAGAATGTCATAAGCGTGGCATGGAACTTCATGCATGGATAAATCCTTATCGTGCACAGACCAAGGGAACTACGGCATTGTCGCCTATGCATCCTTATAATAAATACCCTAATTTGTTTGTACGTTACGGCGGACAGCTGTATTTCGATCCCGGATATCCTGAATCGAGAGCTTATATCTGCAAGATTGTAAGAGATATCGTTTCTCGTTACGATATTGACGCTATTCACATGGATGATTATTTTTATCCGTATCCGAATCCGGGAGAAGAGTTCCCAGACAACATCAGCTTTGCTGCTTATGGTCGCGGATTTACCAACAAGACCGACTGGCGTAGAGATAATGTCAATGTCTTGATAAAAGAAATTCACGAAACTGTACGCAGTTGTAAGCCATGGGTTAAGTTTGGTGTTTCTCCCTTCGGTATCTATCGTAACAGAAAATCAGATCCGAATGGAAGCGATACAAACGGACTTCAGAATTACGATGACTTGTATGCCGATGTACTGCTTTGGGTCAACAATGGCTGGGTAGATTATAATATCCCTCAGATCTATTGGGAAATCGGTCATCCGGCAGCAGATTATGATAAACTGATCCGCTGGTGGGCGCGTCATTCTGCCGCACGTCCACTGTTTATCGGACAAGACGTAGTTCGTACTGTAACAAAGCCAGATCTGAAAAATCCGGGACAGCACCAGATGCTTGCCAAATATAACTTGCAGCGTATGCTTCCAACCGTACAGGGAAGCTGTCAGTGGTATGCTGCTGCAGTGGTAGAAAATAAAGGCAACTATCGTGAGGTTCTGGCAAATGTCTACCACAAATATCCAGCTTTGATTCCGGCTTCTCCTTTTATCGATAAAGAGGCTCCGGGTAAAGTGAAAAAACTGAAACCGGTGTGGACTGCCGACGGATATATTTTGTTCTGGACAGCTCCTAAGGCGAAAGATGAAATGGACAAGGCTGTGCGTTATGTAGTATATCGCTTCAATAACGATGAAAAGGTTAATCTGAATGATCCTTCTCATATTGTTGAAATCACTACTAATACTTTCTATAAACTTCCTTATGAAAACGGAAAGACTAAGTACCGCTATGTAGTGACTGCACTCGACCGTCTGCATAATGAATCGAAGGCTGTTAAGAAAAAAATTAAGTTGTAAAATATTTATTAAGTTAAGAAATCCGTTCGGAGGAATCCGGACGGATTTTTTTATGAACAGACTGATGTGTTCAATATCACGGCTCTTTCATTTAAGCTTAGATAAAGGCACATAATTCCCCCACCCACTTCTTATGGGAAGTAGGGATTTTGTTATGATTGATACCCAAAACGTTACGAATCCTCTGAAATTACAAATTATCTCATTTTTGATCCAGCATATGTATCATTGCGGTAAAGTCCAAAGAAAGTTCTCTAATAAGTTCGGCCGTTCCCTTAGCCTTGTCGGAGAGCTTTTTCCTTTTACCT
>OGZI01000071.1_pt1 | contig 134401 bp, 123 predicted proteins | sample 1576711 | NCBI WGS metagenome assembly OGZI01 (sample SAMEA3541482, study PRJEB24748) | human gut metagenome | biome: human gut; feature: human-associated habitat; material: faeces | place: China | collected 2012
AGACATCGCCCTTTCACGGCGGTAACACGAGTTCGAATCTCGTTGGGGTCATTTATGGCGACATAGCCAAGTGGTAAGGCGTGGGTCTGCAACACCCTGATCACCAGTTCAAATCTGGTTGTCGCCTCTGAGGAATCATCGAAAGATGGTTCCTTTTTTTGTGCCTGGAAAGCCTTATTTTACAAGGGTTTCCGGGATTTTAACCCTTAAAATAACTGTGAAATATCTATAGGAAAATTTCCTTGTAAATTTCCGTTAGAGGTCATTTTTTACTGCTCCTGAACGAAAAATAAGGCACCAATAGGGCACCAAATTTTTCAGCCATTTATTGGATGGCTATACCAGAGTCTGTACGGCAGAAAATGCACGCTCCAGGCTGGTATGAACGTAGGTATCATAAGTGATTTTCACGGAGGAATGTCCTAATAGCTGACTTACTACCTTAATGTCTACACCGGCTTCTATCAACTGACTGGCGAATGTATGGCGCAGTGCGTGAATTGTTACAGGCGTGATGCCAAGCGACCGCTGCATATTTTGAAAGATGTGATAGAAAGAACTTTGAACCACCATCTTTCCAGTTGATGTGCAGATTACGAAATTGCTCTGAATCCGTTTCCTGTCATGCAATTCTTTTAGATGGCTAAGAGCAGCCAGCGCTTTATCGTTCAGGGGAACTTGGCGAGTTCCAGAACGGGTTTTCGTAGAAACGATAATTTGTTTACTTCCATGTGCATTGATGCCATCACGGTTTTTGATTCTGGAAGCATTTTGTGATACGGTCAGTGTCTTGGTTTTGAAGTTGATTTTATCCCATGTCAGTCCGAGTGCTTCGCCGGAGCGCAGCCCGGTATTGGCAATTAGCACATAGGCGGAAGCGTACCAGTATCGCGGTTCTCCGCTTGAATAGAGGCAATACTGCGCTTTTTCAAGCTTTGCTAAATCTTCGCTTGATAATATCTCAATTTCTTTTGGCTGAATCGCCATATTTTCCTGTTTGGGGAGCTGTACCCCGTCAACTGGATTGTATCCGATATCACGGACGGCAACAGCATATCGGAAGCAATTATTCAGGAGGTCATAGACCTTCTTTAGAGTTGAATAAGCTAACGATGATGTGTATGAATTGATTAAGGCTTGTATTTCCATGCTGGTAAGGCTTCCTAACTGACTGCGGCCTACCGGAGAATGCTTGATCTGCCGGTTGTAAGTGCGTTCCAGACGATCGTAGGAAGCTGGTTTCATGGTGTGCCGTTTTACATTTTCAAGCCATCGCTCGATATAGGTGTTGACGGTCTCCTTGCGCGCAATTATTTCATGCCGCTGTGTTTTTTCATAAAATTCATTAAGGTTCTTTTGAACATCTTTTTCAGAGGTTCCGGTATAATAATATGTATCGTATCCGGTAATACGGATGCGCCCAAGATAAGAACCATTTGCTTTCTTCTGGATGTTTCCAGCGCCTTTTCTTTTTCGGGTACTTGTAGTAGATGGCATTTTAGTGCTCCTTTCGTCTAAAGGTGCGGATTGTGACGAGTAACAGATGTCACAATCCGCCGCTGTTAAAAATCAATATAAAATTTCTTTTCCTGCATTTTCCAGAACCCATCGCTGGATTGCTTCATCGCTGGTAACATACTGGCGACCGACTTTCACAACCGGAAGGACACCTGCGAGCAGCAGCTGCCGGAGCTTTGTTTTCCCAAATGGAAAGATCGTTAATAAGTCGGAAAATGAATATAAATTGCTGTAAACCATATCAAAATCTCCTTTCTGTGTATTTCACAGATATGATGTATAATCTAAAAAATGAAATTTACCTGTTGCCTAGTCATCCCATTGTTTTACCCGGATACCTGTAAGAGCAGCCATTGGATTTTTCCCTGTTTCATGCCGCCTTTTGGTAGAGCATCCATTGATATTGGAGCAAAACCAGCTGATGAACGTGTGGTAGCGCAGGGGAGAAAAATCGGACTCCTCACAGAAATTACAATAAATCTCGTATAACTGTCGGGAGTAAACCATATCGGTCGGTTCTCCAGTGACCTCTAGGTATTCTTCTACAAATAGCGGAATACTTTCTATAGAGTCACACTCTTGATACCGCCAGCGTTCTTTTATCTTGTCCGCAGCTTCACAGGGAGAGAAAATGTAATGGTTATTGACTACATTGCTCAAAGCTCGTAGACAGATGGATATAATGTCATCTTTTTCCTGTAGTAGCTTACGGGAAAGCTCTGTATCTGCGTCTTCCTTTTCTATGGTGTAAAGAAAAGGAATTACGATCATACGTGCCCAGAAAGCATCGTCTTCATCAGAACGTGAAATCGTAACGGGATAGTTGCTTGCGAATAGAAAGCGTATTGTGCTGTGAATATCCCGCAGTTTGTCATATTTTCGTTCTATTGAAATGCTGTCCCCACCGGTAATCTGTTTGATGATAGATACGACGATGGGGGTAAATTTTCCTTTAGGGAGATCCAGAGATAGATTGAGAAGTTTTCCCTGAATATCGCCCATTGAAAAACGTCCGGGAATCTGGGCAATGGATTTACTGGTAACCAGTTTACTGCCAAGTGTTTTCTGAAGAAATTCGCCTAACGTACTTTTACCGCTGTTTGGAGCAGTTCCCATTACAAAGAAACATTTCCCCTTATTACAGGAAGAAAGTAAATACCCCATGGATTCTATAATTCGAGTTTTAATTTCAGGATTCCCACCGCTGATAGTAGATAGGAATCCATCAAAACTCTGGCTTTCAGGATCTTCTATCCAGTCGGCATCCAGCGAATAGAAAATAAGAAATTTCTTATTATGAGCAAGAAGTTTCATTTTTTTCAAATTCAGGACACCGTTTTTGAGACTGACATAATTAGCGGATTTCTGGATTTTTTCCTCATAATCATCTGGAATCAGGCGTTCGTCTACCCGCATATAGGTAAATAAATCGTCAAATTTTTTTCTCGAATAGCTGGAGAACGCATCCTGTCTGACTTTCGAGCGGACAACCCTCAGAAGATCTTCGGAATCCTCGATAATCTGATAGCATTTACCTGTATAATAATAAAGACAGTTATCATGCAGGATGATAGTCAGAGCTTTGGTAATAGCATTCGCTATCTGGTCTATGTTCATTGAAGATTTATTTTTGCCTGACATCAGTGTTTGGGGTGCCACGGGGATTACTGTAGGCTGTAGCACTGATACAGGTGCTATTTTTTCTGCCGGAGGATTCGGAGAAGGCTTTACTGATATCTCATCCTCGTTTGGTGGAATGGATGAGTTGATAAGATTTTGGAAAAAATCATCCTCATCAGGTTCAAATTTTGATTTTTTAGTTGACCGGTTGCCAAGTCTTCGCGTTTTATCCGTTCTTTTTGCTTTTTTCTTCGGAGCATTTTCTTTATGTTCCGTGGACAGCAAGAGATTGTCCGATAGATTTTCTGTGTATTCTGTGTCATGTAACGCTTGATGAAAATCTTCGGTAAAATCCCCCCAAATATTTTCGGAGTTATTTTTTGAGTCTTCTGTTCTGGATTTCAAGCCTTTATCAGAAGGAGTATTCCATGTAGTCATTTTCATCTTCCTCCACGGTAGAACCATCTTTATCTTGCATAAACAGAGTCAATAAGGTACAGAGAGAAGAAAATCCCTCCTCATTATTTTCCTCCCGTGTAAAGACTTGTTTATCATGAGAGAAGAAAAAAGCGATGCCATATTCTTGATTTTCAACGAACCCGTGGATGGAAAAATCCTCTGGAAAGAAAAAGTCTTTGCCATTATTCACAATAAACTGCGATTCGGATGTTTCGGTTGATTTGACGGCAATTCCCATTTTCTTTGAATTTTTAATCCATATCGTTAAGGATGTGGGGCAAGATACATATTCTCCATCTTGGACAGACCAGATCATAGAAGAGTGGTTCTGCCTGATACAGATATAGGCATTGCTTATTTTTGAGCAATCATAAACATCTAACTTAGCAGAAGCGCCCCTGTTGAGAAGCTGGAAGAGAATAGCAGAACTCTTAGGCTGCTTTGCTGCCTCTACTCCTGCCAGAACAGCGTTTTTTGTTTCGATTGATGTTTCGTTCATATTTTTGATATAGGTAGCACAGTTCCGGAGCTGCGCTACCGTTCCTCCTTATATTTTAAATTTTCTTCAGTACTGATGATGGGGATAGTATAGCAAAGGAGGCGAAAAAAAACACGTGGGAGATTTTTGGGCAAAATCTCCCACGTTTGCAATACATTGCAAATGCATATTTTTGAACTGTTTTATGAGGCTCAATCCAAGGATGTCAAGCTAATTTTAGATGATATTATAAAATTTAGCCATAATTTCAAAAGCCTCTGGATGATTCTTTTGCTCATTCATCAAGGCATCCTTCCATACCTGACGGTGGCGGCTGTTTTTGGTTCGCTGCTTTTTACTTTCGGCGAGTGTTCTCTTCATTGAACTATCCTCCCATTCATCATGTTCATCAAGTGCTTCCGGACAATGTTTGCGTACATACTGATTTAATCGTTCGGCACACTCGGAGACGATACGTAGCTCAGCCTCTTTATTCATCGCGTTCTGAAATTCTTTGGCTCGTTTTTTGCGGATAGCGATAAGGCTATCTTGTGCGTTGGATATAACGGAATCGAGCTGGGAAGCGGTGGTATGAAGCCACTGATAGTAGTCGTTGAGAATGACACCATCAAGTGAATGCGTTACATCCTCTAATGTGATAGCGGAAGTACACATATCAAAAATTCTATTCGAAAAAAATTGTTTGAACGCCATGGTTGGATACTGTGTTGCGATTTGTATGGTCTGCTCAAATTTCTTTTTGGCATCCTCAGAGACAGTCTCTAGGCGATTATACATTTCAAGAAATCCCTCGACAGCAAATCTCAGTTCGGCAATGAGTTCATCCGAATGCTGGAATTTGCAAAAATATTCGAGGTTGAGATTTTCGAAATTACGCTTATCAAGCGGATAATTAAACGCCTTTTTCAGAGCTTTTATCCAGGCTTGTTTTGTGCGGTAATGATTAACCAGCGTAACGAGAAAATCACGATCAGCGAAAGTAAATTGATATTCACCGTTTATTTTGAAATCTTCTATAAAATCCTCGATGCAGAATATCCGCACAATATCACGGAAATCTTTGGTAAAGTCCTGGCGGGCTTGTTCAAATTCTGTGACCGGAACGGAAGCTGCTTTTTTGCCTGTAAGAATTTCTTTCTCAAGAAGCTCTTCAAGCGTGAAGTCGCTGTAAGGCGGTTCATTCTTATAATACTCGTAGACAACCTGAATAAAGTTAATTGTTCTTTCCATATGACTACCTCCTTAGTAAAATGATTTCCTGTGAGCTTAGTATAGAACGGTTGAAGAAATTTTCAACTCGTTTTGATCGCACAATTGGACACTCTACAGTTTTTTGAGGAAAAAAGTATGTGTCAATGTGCCGGGAAAACCTTGATTTTATTAGCAAAAATGATTGGTTGAGATAATTATGGGCGCGGACAGAAGGAAATTGTATTTTAATTAATACAAAATGGGGAAAAGGTAAAAAAGTTCTGGCACATTGACACATCGGCACATTTTTTAATATTTATGATAAATATATTCCAGCACGGCAGCTTTAGGAATTTTCCAGCGTGAGCCGATTTTAAAGCCTTCAATCTCTTCGTCATGGAGTAAATCCAGCAAGGTGTTTTTTCCTATCTTTAAGAGTTCCTGACATTCTTTAAAGGTCAGGATATCCGGTGTTTGTTCGAACATAGAATCATTCCTTTCAAAAAATAATTTGGGTTGTGGTAGTCCCCATTGGTTTATATGAGTGTTTTTTCTGCCGGTTGTTGCGTACTCTTCGATTTTGAAATCATACATCATTTGTTTGAATCAAAGAAAATCAGAAAGCGAGGATACAAAATGAAAACAGGAGCACAAATTTTGAAACTAATGGGAAAAGCATCGGCACAGCTGATTATTTGGCTGGCACACAGACTGGAAGGAGGAAACTAAGATGGCAGCAAATGTGGAGACAATGTTTTATACGAGAACAAAACCGTGGCATGGTCTGGGAACCATGGTGGAAGAAGCGCCAACATCGGGGGTAGCGTTAGAACTGGCTGGTCTGGAGAGTGGTTCAGAAAAATCTGGTGACGGAGGAAGGGATCACCGTTCCTGGATTTCGGGCAAATCTGAGAGAGACAGATAATCAGGTGTTAGGCGTGGTAAGTGACCGTTACAAGGTAGTCCAGAATGAAGAAGCGTTTGCTTTTACGGATGAATTACTTGGTGAGGGAGTCACATATGAAACGGCGGGCAGTTTGCAGAACGGTCGTCGGACTTGGATTTTAGCGAAACTTCCCACCCGCTATATTATCAGCGGGGATGAGATCACGCCGTATCTGGTGTTCATGAACAGCCATGATGGGAGTGGGGCAATCAAGGCAGCTATGACACCGATTCGTGTCGTGTGTCAGAATACGTTGAATCTGGCACTATCAACGGCAAAGCGTTGCTGGGCGACCAATCATACGGGAGATACCCGGGGAAAATTGGAAGACGCGAAGAACACGCTGCTTTATGCGGATAAATATATGGCGGAACTGGGAAAGACGATTGATTATCTGAATCAACAGAAATTATCCGATCGTCAGGTACTGGAATACATAGATTCTATGTTCCCATTGCTGCTGAATCCGTCGGAACAGCAGGTAAAAAATATTATGCGCATGAAAGAAGATATGAAAGCGAGGTATTTTGATGCGCCGGATTTACAGCATATAGGAAAGAACGCATATCGTTTTATCAATGCGGTATCTGATTTTGCGACCCATGCCAAGCCGCTGAGAACGCGGAGCGGTTACCGGGAGAATCTATTTGCCCGGACGGTAGATGGGAATGCGATGATAGATAAGGCGTATGAAATGGTAAAAACGGCATAGTGGTAAAAATAAGAGTATCCGTTTAGATGCGGGTACGCTTTTTCTTTTGCTCGTTTGAGAAAAAACAGGAGGGATGAGACATGATTGAAAATAAAATTCGTCTTTTAGAAGCAAGCGAAATTGAATGCAGGGTCGGAAATATAGGAAAAAATGGATTGAGTTTGCTTCTATATAAAGATGCCCGTGTGGATCAAAAGATTTTGGATGAATGCTTTTCTCCATGTGGATGGAAACGGACGCATCAGGAGATAGGCGGAAATCTGTATTGTACGGTAGAGGTATGGGATGCCGAGAAACAGCAATGGATAGCCAAACAGGATGTAGGAACGGAAAGTTATACGGAAAAAGAAAAGGGGCAGGCATCGGACAGCTTCAAACGTGCCTGTGTCAACTGGGGAATTGGAAGAGAGCTATATTCGGCTCCGTTCATTTGGATTCCGGTAGAGAAAGCCGCGATTTCATATGATGGAAAAAGATATACAACATCTGAACATTTTCGGGTGTCAGCTATCGGCTACGCATCAAACCGGGAAATAGAAAGTCTGGAGATCTGTAATGCCAAAGGAGGTGTTGTATTTAGAAAGCAGTCAGCAGGAAATTCTTCTAACAAGCCGGGAAGAGTGTCCGAAACAGCCAGAGCACGTCTGTCGGATAAAATGCGGCGGGATTTGCAAAAAGAATTAGAGCGGACAGGGATTTCGCTGGAACAGGTATTGGCACGTTATCATTTAGAAAGGATTGAGCAGATGAAGCCGGAGCATTACCGGGATGCGATGAGTGGGCTGAAAAAGTCGAAACCCGTAGCGGCTGCTTAAAATAGGGCGAGGAAAGGAGAAATAGTTATGTGTAAGACGATATCAACATTGGGAATGGAGCATGAGAAATGGTTGAGGCTGCGGAAAGGAGGAATCGGAGGTTCAGACGCTGCAGCTGTGTGTGGATTGAATCCATATAGAAGTCCAATGGCGGTTTATTGGGAGAAGACAACGGATACGTTGGATTTATCGGATAATGAAGCAATGCGGCAAGGGAGAGATTTGGAAAATTATGTTGCACAGCGGTTTACAGAAGAGACAGGTAAAAAGGTGCGGCGTTCTAATAAGATGTATTGGAGCGAAGCGCACCCGTTTATGTATGCGGATGTGGATCGGCTGCTTGTGGGGGAAGATGCAGGTTTGGAGTGTAAGACGGTAAGCGCCTACAATGCGGGAAAATGGGAGAATGGAGCGATTCCTATGCATTATCTGATGCAATGTATTCATTACATGGCGGTAACTGGAAAACGTACCTGGTATATCGCGGCGGTTATACTGGGACAGGGATTTGTATATTCCCGGATTGACTGGGATGAAGAAATGGCAGAACAGCTGATAGCATTGGAAGAGGATTTCTGGAACAATCATATCTTGGTAAGACGGATGCCAGAACCGGATGGCTCTGCATCATGCAGCGCTGTGCTGGAAGAATATTTTCATCGGTTCAAAAAGACGGAAACAAGAGAGCTGTCAGCGGCGATGGAAACAAAATTGAACCGCAGGCAGGATATTTCGGCGGAAATGAAACAACTGGAGAGAGAAAAGGCGCAGATTGAGCAGGAGGTAAAGGTGTTTATGGATGGATGCGGGGAGGCAAACAGCGAACATTACCGGGTAGTGTGGCAGGAAATTGCTTCAGAACGCTTGGATATAAAACGTCTGAAGCAGGAGAAACCGGAGGTCTATCGGGAGTATGTGCAGAGTAGGAAAAGTAGCAGGTTTACGGTTAAGGTAGCATAGAAAATGAAAAAGTCAGGGAGACTAAGTAAAAGTAGTCTTCCTGATTTTTTGTTATTAAGTGTGTTGAGATTGGATGTGAAAAATATAGATGAAAATTTCAAATGATAATTTCTCTGCAATAGAGATAAAATGGTGGATAAAGAGGTGATGCTTTAGCGTATGAAGCGATATTCAGGAATATATGGTGAATTATTGTCAATAACAGACGAAAATACGATATTGAAAATTTACGAGCAATATAATGGAACAACCATTACGTTCCCTAAAAAATTATACAGTAAGGGTTTTGTTCAGAAATACATATGTGAAAATTATGGAGTTCAGTCAATACAAGAAATATCTAGGTATTTGAATTTGAGTTCAAGGAGAGTAATGCAAATAGCTAAAGAAGAGGGGGTTACCAAAGCAAAAACGAATGCCCAAGAGGAAATTTATTAGTTTTAGAAGGGGAGAATTTTATTAAAACGGAGGAGAAAGTATTATATGCAAATTATTTTGATATTATTGGTGATAGGAATCGGTATATGGATTATAAAAGGGATAATAGGCTTGTTTAAGGGGTTATTGAAGATTGCCTTGGTAATAGCAGGAATTGCTCTTTATGCGTATTTTTTCTCAATAACGATGCCGCTTACTGTGATTGCAATTTCAATATTTATTATTAAATTTATATATGGTAAGTTGAAAATACATCGTGAGTTAAAGCGTCGACAAAAAATTAATCGTACATGGATAAAAGAGCATAATGAGTGTTATGCAATTCAAGATGTTGATGCAACTTTTAGAGATTTAATGAAGTCAATATATGTGATTGATGAAAACTCGTCTGAATATAAATTCAACGATCCCAATTTACCATATGGGCGTATCAATGCGTTTTTGAGTTATTTTAATAAAAATATAGATATGGTGGAACCATATTATTATTCATGTATACCAAGCAAAAATAATAGCGAACTTCGAGAGTATGGTATAGTTATTGCGCGGGACGGAATTTATGTGTCAAGAGAAAATTCAGAGGCACAAAAAGCAATGAATGAATTTTTGCCATTTGCTGGATTGAAAAGTATTGAAATAAAGGAAAATAAGATTTTGGCGATTAGTATATCCAAAGAAAATTATGATGATTGTATACAAACACTTTCATTGCCGAAAATGTGTGTAGGGATCAAAGCAATAAGCATGATTTGTCAAGGTGTCATTAATAGGAGGATCAGTGCAAGCTATTATTGTAACAACATAGTGGATTTGGATGATGATGTAAGTTTGTCAAAATATGGAGCGAAAATAAGTCAGAAATTACAAAGTATAAATAAACCTGTAGAAAAGGTTGCTATGGAAAGTGCATTCCAAAATAACAAAAAAATTTATAATGAACTTAAAGGATATATGGGAGGAAGTCAAGGAGGTGGATATGCGGCAGAATATGCAAATAGTACTTTTGACAAATTATCCGGACATATAACAGAAAATACAGCTCAAAAATTGGATGCAAAGAATCATCAAGTTAAAAATGGAGCAGATAGGACGGTCGATGGTAGACAAATACAGACTAAATATTATAAAACAGCGCGAGAAAGTATTTCGGCAGCATTTGAAAATGGTGAGGCTAGATATATTGATAACAAAGGAAAAATGATGCAGATTGAAGTGCCAAGAGATCAGTATGCGGAAGCACTTGAAGAGATGCAAAAGCGTATTGATAATGGAGAGGTTCCCGGTTATGAAGCAGGTGAGGGACCTTGGCATTATGTTAGAAAAAGTTGTGTTACATATAGACAGTCTAATAATGTTGCACTTGCTGGTACAATAGAAGGTTTAACAGTAGACATGGGTCAAGGTGTGATAAATTCGCTAAATCCAGCAGGAATTTCAGCAACGATTGTTTTTGCTATGTCGATATTAAATGGTGAAAGTCTGGAAGATGCAGCGTATAAAAGTATGAATACAGCTGTAAATGTTCTTGGAAAAAATACATTTGTATATATACTGACAATGCAATTTTCCAGGAAAGAAATTGCAATTCCAAATACGACGAAATATCTAAAACAAGGAACTCCGCAGGGAAATGAATCTATCTCTAATCCTGTTTTTGCAATGAGTGAAAAATTGGCAGAGGAAATAAGAAACTCTGATTTTGCTAAAACTCAAATAGGGCGTAGTTTACAGATAAATAATGTAAATGGAAGAGCGCTTATACAAAATAGTTTTATTGCGTTGTATTATTTTGGACCGGATGTCTATAAAGCATTAACAGGAAAAATTTCTGCTGCTCAGTTGACAAAAAATTCTGTAGTTGCAATGAGTACATTGGCTGTGGGCGGTGCCTTGATGCCTATATCGGTTGTCGGTGGAATAATAGGTGGAACAATAGCGCACTTTGCTGCACAGTGTATAATGGATGAATTTATTGAGGATGATCAGGTAAAGATGTTTAGAATTCTTAAAGAAGAATTTATTGATGCAGTATCAATAGCTGGTCTTACAAAAGAGGAAGTAGATGAGGTACTTAATGATACGATTGCTCATCCAGAGTTAGAGCAAATATTGCAGAATATGTTTAGATCTGGAGAACCTAGGAGATATGCAAGGGTAGCAATTATGGATGAGGCAATAGTGATAGTAATGAGAAAACGTAGAAGAATTACAATGCAAGAGTATAAGACTGCAATAGAAAGATATTTGGCTAAAATAGCCTAATTTCTTCGTGTAGTACAGATAAAACAAGAATATATACTAATTAGATTTGTACGAATTGTGACTCAAAAATTAAGATAAGGGGGTAGATGGCGTGGAAAATAGGAAAATTAATTATTGCCCTAAATGTGGAAATAAATTAACAGGAGGCGAACGGTTTTGCAGTATATGCGGAACCCCGTTGTTAGATAATTTCCAGACCGAAAATATGATAGTTTCTCAAAATTATGAAAAAAAGGATGAAGAGAAAAAATCTCTTGGGAAATTGAAAAAAATATTACTGGGTATAGGTGCCGTGGTAGTTATGGTTGTGATAGTTATCGCTTTGAGTTTCCCACAAGAGTCGGAGGAAACAGTAAAAGTTCCGGAGGCTGAGAGTGCAGAAGAACAGTTGAACAGCGAAAAGAATGCGGATGGGTTAAAAACTTCGAAAAGCCAGTTAGACATTATTGGCACAATAACAAATATAGGTACGGTAGACCCTAAATTTGAACTATCTAGCAATCAAACGGAGTTTATTCAATCACATTTGGAACTGTTCCCTGCTTCAAATGAGTGTCTGGATGAGTTATCACAATATATTGATACCACTTTAGATTATTCTCATATGATAAAAAATCCAAAAGATATATCCGGCAGATTTGCTTTTATGGAGCAGTTGACCGTGCAGCAAATATGGGAAGAAAATTTTGGAGAAGGGGATTCGCCATATGATTATGTAACTTGTTTAAACTCATATGATGTAAATGGAAATTGCTATTATATTTATTATATAGGAAAACAGACACAAATAGTAGAAGGGGATTTTGCCAGGGTTGTAGCTATGCCAGTAGCATATAGTTCTTATAAAAATCTTGAAGGAACAGATGTGCTCACATTAGTAATGGTGGCATCCGTAATAGAAAATCAGGGAATAAGTGAAATTACAGGCGGATATTTTTCTGGTAAGTATCAGACACAGACGGCAGCGACAGTTCCTGCTGAAGAATATACAGAAAATGCACCCGTATCCAATGAAGTACCTGCGGGTAATTATGGTTCGGATCCATCAGCTTATGCAGGACGGTATGAAGGCGCTGGCTATACAATCGAGTTTAGTGTTGGTTCGGATATTGATACAGATGAAGTTGGTGATGTATGTGTTTATTATGGAGGTAATTGTGAGTCAGAGCATATTCCAGTATATACATGTACTAGCGCGGGAGATTGGAGTATATCAAATTATGATGCGGTTTATGAAATTCGTGAAGAAGGAAATCCTATGTATATGATGTTCTATGAAGCAAATGGAACTGTTTATATGGACTATAGCAGTCCCAATAGAAATGCTGGAGTTTTAGAGCTGGTACAGCGTTATATCTCTTAATGGAATTTGCATCATAGAAATATTAAAGCGCTTGTTTCAATAGGAGGCAAGCGCTTCTTTTGTACTATATAGAAGAAGGGAAGATTTTATGGAAAAACAGAGAAAGAAATGGTATTATTCATATCCGATGTTGATTTTAACGTTTTTTTTATTTTACCCAGCTTCATTAGTATTGACAATACTGAGATTTAAAGACAGAATTGACCAAGAAAAGGGATATAAAATAAGAAGTAAAATAGCTTTTATATGGAACATGGCATGGCTAGTTCTGTATTCAATGGCATTTCTAGAATGGTTTGTTGATTCGAAATGGGAGAGAGAATATCAGAAATATTTGAATGAAAAAAATTATTCATCCGCAAAAGAAGTGTTAAATAGTAAGGCAGATAAAGATGTGACAAAAGATGTGGCGGAAAAATATATAGAGTTATGGGAAGTTTCGGAAGATTATTCAGGAGCAGAAGAAGTCATAGAACGATATTCGGAAAAGCTGTCAGATATAGCGGATTTTGACGGAGCGCTTGAAAAAAAGATAACAGAGATAATGGATGAATTTTCAGCAGAACAGCAAGAAAAAATTCAGTTAATTCTGAATAATGTTGATGAGAAGAAAAAGGTAAATGAAAGCCTTGCACAAGAATCAGCCGAAGCTGAGAGCAGGAATCTGGAAGAGTCAATCGTAGCTGCAAGCAAGGAAAGGGAAGCGGAGATAGTAGCTGAGAGTAAAAAACAGGAAGAGTTGATAGCAGCCGAGAGTAAGAAACAGGAAGAATTGACCGCAAGGGAGAGCCAGGAAAAATTGGAAAAAGTCAGGGAAGCAGACATTGCGAAACAAGAAGAGTTTAGAAATCGGATGCAAGAGTTTGTAAATGAGTGGTCTGACGAATCAAATAAAAAATTGATAAAAAAATTGAAGAAGGAAGATGAGACACAGGTAAAGGAATTTCTGTTAGATAAAATGAAAACAGAAATGCGGGAAAATGATGTTTTGAGGCTTAAAAACATGCAGCTTTACTGTGAAATGTACCAAACCTTATATGGAGTGGAAGATATTAGGGAAATTATCAATCAGGTTAATCAGGTTAAAACTTTGGATGAAAAATTAAAGCAAGTTCAAAGTATAAAAATAGGAAAGAAAAGTTTTGATATATCAAAGGTGTATGATAGTTGCGCAACAGGGGAATGGTACATTTCACAAAGATTGGAAACCAAATATGATGATACCATTTCAGGCGATATTAGAAAGGAAGTTGACAGTTATCGACAGGTTGAAGGTAGTGAATGGGTAGGTGTAAATGTGACATATACGATGTACGGGCAGGATATAGGAGATGAAAAGGTTGTTTTCTATTCGTCTCAAAAAAATCCTTTTTCAAAATCAGGTTCCTATTTTCTTAGATATGTCGAGTCATCAGAAACAAAAACATTGATTAACGATAACGGATTTGAAAGGACGGTTCCGGTTTATTATTTGTTGGATGATACGATTGATCTCAATGAAAGATATGAAAATTGGTATAGAATTAAAGAGGAGAAACAGCAGGAGGAAGATAAATTAAAGCGTTTGGTTGCATTGAAATAAAATGTATTTCTTTTATATGAGATGAAATTATCTACACCTACTTTTTGCAAGAAGATTTTTTGACAGTCGCGACAAATTTCAAAGGCATTTGTTGACGAGATTGGGATGCGGCTGGCAGAAAATCGTCTTGCAAAAACTGGAAAATTTAAATATTGATATTTTGAAAGTAAGTGTATATAATAAAAGTAGGGAAAACCCTACTTTCCCTATTTTGAAATAGGAGGTGTTTTTATGCTTGCGAATACATTTATTGATAATGCGAAAGTAATGGCGAAAGGTCAGGTTACAATTCCAAAGGATGTACGTGAAATTTTGGGTGTCTCCAGCGGGGATAGAATTACCTTTGTTGTAGAGAATGGAAGCGTTAGACTCATTAATTCAGCCGTTTATGCAATGCAGATGTTACAGGCACAGATGGCAGGGGAGGCAGAAGAAGCAGGGCTTACATCGGATGAGGCGGTAATGGACTTGGTAAAAGAGGTTCGTGCGGAAAGTGAGGCATAATGAGAGTTCTGATTGATACCAATATTCTCATTTCGGCAGCGCTTAGCAGTACGGGTACACCTTTCAAGGCATTTGTGAAGGCGGTAACGTATCCGAATCACGGACTTGTCTGTGAACAAAACATAGATGAGATGCGGAGAATTTTTAATCGAAAATTTCCTAAAAAGATATCAGCTTTGGAACGATTTTTATCATTGTCATTAATGACACTGGAGATTGTTCCTACTCCGCTGGAAGAGCATAGTTCGGAAGAGCAGATAAGGGATGTGAAGGATCGACCGATTCTTCGGGCGGCGATTCATGCAAATGCAGATGTACTTTTAACGGGAGATAAAGACTTCTTAGAGTCTGGTGTAACAAATCCGAAGATTATGACAGCGACAGATTTTGTCCAATTATAAAAAATAAGGCACCAATAGGGCACCAAATGAGTGCACCGTGTCTGGGAACGTAGTATTTATGCGGCTTCCAGAGACTGGCGATCAAGGTCTGCAACACCCTGATCACCAGTTCAAATCTGGTTGTCGCCTCTGAGGAATCATCGAAAGATGGTTCCTTTTTTTGTTTTACAAGAATTTTCGGAATTTTAACTGTTTGATTAGCTGTGAAGTAAGATGGCGCTATCCGATTTTCACATCTTCTGCTATAATAGAATCATTCACGAAACGGCATTTTAAATAGCCGCGACAAAATCATTTTATAATATGGAGGAAGCGAAAATGGCAGAAAAATTACAGGAATACAGCCTGACCTGGGAAGTAACGGATGAGATGACGGCAAAGCGAATCGGAAGCGCAGGTTCCCAAATTTTGTCTACTCCGAATATGGTGGCCCTGATGGAGGCGGCAGCGCTGGAACTGGCGAAATCGTATCTGGAGGAAGGACAGACGACGGTCGGAGCGGAGATTCACTGCCGCCATCTGGCGCCGACGCCGGTGGGAATGAAGGTAACAGCGACTGCAAAACTCCGCAGCATTGAGCGCCGGAAAATGTGGTTTGATATTGAAGTAAACGATGAGAAGGGCAAATGCGGCGAAGGGTCCCATCTGCGGATCATGGTAAATTCAAAGGCGATGAGCGACAAGGCTGCGAGCAAGGCGGAATAAGGAGTATCAGGTTTAAGTATCATGCGTGGATTTTGCCGTTCTGGAATAAGGGGGAGCGGCAAAATCAGCTTGTGGTATGCCATGCGTGTGAATAGAGATAAAGAAAAGTGACTGGTCACGTGTGTGTGCAGTAACATAGAAAGAGAGGCAGCGGTGCGGACAGAAACGATAGGGTGGATCATTGGCATTTTGATTGCGGCAGCGCTTGTCTGGTGGATTTACCGCAAAATAAAGAGGAAAATACGGCAGCTGGCGAGTACGCCGGAGGTACAGGTGTTTCGGTATGTGGCAAAGCATTTATCGGAAGGTGATTTGACGCAGCCAGACGCATCCAAACCGCGTTCGCTGGCGGGAATGGACCGGCTGTGCCTGCCGCAGATTGCAAAAGATTTCCCGGAGTTTAACTGGAGCGAGTGGAAGACTCAGATCGAGACAGAATTGAGAAAAAAACTGGAAAAAGAGTATCAGAAGGTACATATCCACCGGACGGTCATCAGCCGCTATCAGAAGGAAAAAGGACTCTGCCGGATTCTGTGTGAGTCGGCGGTCGAGTATGAGGAAATGACTGAATATGAGAAAACGCCTGAGATGCAGTCAGAACTGCATTCGAATCTGATTCAGACAGTTTATGAGACGGAACTGGTGTATGTCTATGAGGATGCGAAAACAGCAGGGGCAGCGGTTTCGCTTATCTGTCCAAACTGCGGTGCACCGATTCAGAAGCTGGGGTTGAAAAAGTGTGAATATTGTGGTTCCGTGCTGGAAGTCCAGAATAAGAAGGCATGGAGACTGCTGGAGATGCGGGAAAAGTAAGCGGGTGATCTCACGGTAGAATCCGGTGATGGGGAGAGAATGCTCCCGGATAAATTGCAGAAGAGTTTTATATGGGGCAGGAGCTTCCTGATGGCTGCCGCGAAAGCGGACAACCATGCAGGTAGTTTCCTGCCATTTGTCTGTGCTCGGAACGGAGGGAGCTTCCGGCTAAATGCCGACATCGCCTTTCCAGGTCAGACCGCTGTTTCAGTCTGAGACTTGTCGAACTGGCGGATGGAAGTTTCAAGATCCAGATGGGAATGCAGCATTTATTCAGTTTCAACTGGATGTAAATTCATAACCAGCTTTTCCGGATGCCGTCTAATCCACCGCAATGCAATCAGGCAGATGGCAACGGAGATGAGAGATCCGATCGGCGCTGCGAGTCCCATTGGATACAGTGTTTCCGGGAAATAGCGGCATGCGAGCCATGCGAGCGGGATGCGCGCTACCACGATCGAGATGCAGTTGTGCAGGAACGACAGTCCGGACAGTCCGCAAGCGCAGAAGAAACCGCTGCAGCAGAAATGGATACCGGCGATCATGCAGTCCAGCACATAGCTCTTCATATACTGGGTTCCGAGCCGGACAACCTCTGCCTCATCAGTAAAGAGGGAGACGGCGGCACCGGCAGCAAACTGCATGGCAATTGCGATGACCAGCCCGAAAGAAAATGTGATGCAGATCGCGTAGCGCAGCGTCTGACGGGCACGCTCAGGTTTTCCGGCGCCCAGGTTTTGAGCGGAGAGGGCGGAAACCGTGGAGAGAAGCGAGGATGGAACCAGAAACAGGATTCCGATCAGCTTTTCAACGATTCCGACCGCCGCCGCATCATTTAATCCGCGCTGGTTGGCAAACATGGTAATAACCAGAAAAGAAACCTGTATAAAGCCGTCCTGAACTGCAACTGGGATTCCGACCTGCAGGATGGAGGCTATGGTAGTCTTATGTGGATGGAGGTCACGGAGACGAAAACCCGGAAACATCCGTTTTTTAATGATTACGACCAGAGCGATCAGGACACTGCACATCTGTGACAGGGTCGTGCCGAGCGCCGCGCCGGACGGACCGAGCGAAAACACGCCCATTAAAAGGTAATCAAGCGCAATATTGATAATACAGGCGATTGCAACGAAATACATCGGACTTTTGGAGTCTCCCATGCCGCGGAAAATAGAGCTGATGATATTGTAGGCGGTGATGAACGGGATGCCGGCAAAGCAGATCATCAGATATGCCGCGGTGCCGTTTACCGCTTCCTCCGGGACAGACAGCAGCCTGATAATGCCGTGAACCGCCGTCAGCAGAAGTCCGGTCAGAAGAATGGACAGACCTGCAAATAAGGAAATCGTGTTACCGATGCCGCGTGCCGCAAGCTTCCGGTCACCCGCGCCGACCGCGCGTCCGATGAGAACCGTTGCGCCCATCGCCAGACCAACGATCATAACCGTCAGCATATGCATGACCTGACTGCCGACCGAGACCGCCGTCGTCCCATCCACACCGCCAAACTGCCCGATAATAAACAGATCCGCCATGCCGTAGAGTGTCTGCAAAAAATAAGATAACAAGTATGGCAGGGAAAAATAGATAACTGTTTTCAGCACACTGCCGGAGGTGAGATTCTTTTCCATGAATAAATCCTCGTCTTTCTGGTAAAAATAGATGACTCCGCCGTCGGCCGTCAGAAAGAAAACGCCGTAGAAATCATTTTCTGAGTATAGTTTATCAGAAATAACTATAATGTCTACAATAATTATAGAGTCAAGGGAAGAAAATCCTTGTTTTTAAGTAGGAAATTTGTGGTATAATATGAACACTTAGCGAGGTGTTTTCGAGCTTAGTGCGAGTCATACCTAAATACTTAATGAAGCAGAGCCAAAGGCGATAGCTGAATTTAGTATTTATGGTATAATATGAGAAGGCAAATAAAACCCACTTTGATTTTACACAGGAGGTTTCATGAGTTTAGAGTTTAAAAAAATTGAAGTTAACAGTATCCAGGAGATGCTTCCGTTTTACGCGATGCGCCACAATATGACGTGCGACAGCGTATTTCTGGAGAGCTATGTCTGGAAAGATTATTATAATGTCCGCTATGCAATCTGGGAAAATAAGGCGCTTTTATGGCTGATGGAGAATGAAGGACGTTGCTTTTCCGCGATGCCGCTGTGCCGGGAGGAAGACCTGCCGGGGGCGTTTGCGGCGATTGAGGAGTATTTTAATGAAGAACTGGGATATCCGCTGGTTATCAATCTGGCGGATGAGTATGCAGTGAAATATTTAAATCTGCCGGAGGACAAATATCTGGTGGAAGAGCAGGTCGATTCGAGGGATTATCTCTACAACGGCGATGCAATGCGTTCCCTGGCGGGAAAGAAACTGCATAAGAAGAAAAACCGCGTCAACGCATTTAAGCGCGAATATGAGGGGCGCTATGAGTACCGCCGTCTGTGTTGTTCGGACAGCCACGATGTCTGGGTTTTTCTGGACCGCTGGAGACAGCAGAAGGGCGAGGAGGTCGAGGAACATCTCGATTATGAGGTAAAGGGCATTCACGATATTCTGAAAAACTGTTCAGAATTCAGCATCCACATGGGCGGCGTGTATATCGACGGTCAGATGGAGGCATTTACGATCGGAAGCTACAATCCGGTGGAACATATGGCGGTTATCCATATTGAGAAGGCAAACCCGGAGATCAACGGTCTGTACCAGTTTATCAACCAACAGTTCCTGATAGAGGAATTTCCTGAGGCTGAGTGGGTCAACCGCGAGGACGATATGGGCTTAGAGGGACTCCGGAAGGCGAAAATGACGTATTATCCGGCGGATTATGCACGCAAATATCTGGTAGAACAGCTGTTAAACGGCAGCAAGGGCTATCACTGGGCGGAGCAGATCGCCAATACGACGGCGGGAAGTGTGCTGACGTATCTGGATGCGGAGGATAAGGACGAGACGAAGCATCTCTGGCATATGTGTTTCCCGGAAGATTCGGAGAGTTTTATCGAGTATTATTATAAGGAAAAGACGAAGGATAACGAGATTCTGGTGAAAAAGGATAATGGACTTCTGATTTCGATGGTGCAGTACAATCCGTATGCGGTGAAGCTGCGTGGACGCCTCTGGAAGCTCGATTATCTGGTCGGAGTAGCAACCGAGGAGAGCCGCCGCCGCGAGGGACATTTCCGGGACGTATTTGTGAAAATGCTTCACGACGAGGAGGCAGCCGGAAAGCCGATCACGTATCTGGTTCCAGTCAACCCGGCTGTGTATGCGCCGATGGGATTTACCTTCATCGGAAATGTGGCATTCTATGAGCTGACCGAGGAGGCGAAACAGACGCTGACGCGCACGGTGTGCCAGGATACGCCGGAGGACTGCGGGCGGGCTGCTGTCTATATGGAACAGTGGCTGGGCGCACGGTATGAGATGTATACGCGCCGGGATGCGGCGTATGTGAGCCGTCTCATCAAAGAGCTGGCTTCTGAAAATGGCACGTTGGAATTCCTGGAACAGGACGGCAGACTGGTTGGCCTGGATGCCTACTGGGGCTGGGAAGTCCGTGAACACCGGCTTTTGTATGCGGAGGACGCATACACGGTCAAGACGGGTGAGAAGCCGTGGAATATGGCGCGCCTGACGAATATCGGGGCGCTGCTGGCGGCATTTGGCTTAAAACAGGCAGAGCAGCAGGGAGAAGAAAAACGTATGCTCACACTGGGCATCCGTATGAATGATCCGATTCTGGAAATGAACAACGGTGAATTTGTCTGGACGATTGGGGAGACAGGTTCCAGCCTGAAGGCGCGGAAACCGGAGCCGGATACCTGCGGCTGCACGGAAAATGTTTCCATATGGCTGGAGACGAAGCCGGAAGAGCTGGTGAGCTGGCTGTTTGGCTGCCGGAAAGCGGAAGAAATCTGGGGCGGACAGCTTGAAAATAAGGGGCTGGCAGAGATTCTGGCACAGGTGGATACGGTGAACGGCGTGTATCTGGATGAGATCGTGTAGAGTGCGTGCTGTAATTGTATAGGATAGAGAATGTGCTGATTTCATGTAAACTAATAGCAACCGCTTTTATGTTTTCAGAAAAAGGAGAGGAGAGTGCGTCAGATGGGAGAGACAGACACATTAAAAAAATGGATTAATGAGTCAAATTATATTGTATTTTTTGGCGGGGCGGGTGTTTCGACCGAGAGCAATATCCCGGATTTTAGAAGCACGGACGGGCTGTACCATCAGGAGTATGACTATCCGCCGGAAACGATTTTAAGCCACAGCTTTTATATGAGAAAGCCAGAGGAATTTTACCGGTTTTACCGCAATAAGATGCTGTTCCCGAATGCAAAGCCGAACCGGGCGCATCTGGCGCTGGCGAAGCTGGAGCAGGAAGGAAAGCTGAAAGCGGTTATTACCCAGAATATCGACGGGCTGCACCAGGCAGCAGGCAGCAAAGAGGTGCTGGAGCTGCACGGATCGGTGCTCCGCAACCATTGTACGCGCTGCGGCAGGTTTTACGGATTGGATGATATTTTGAAGATGAAGGGCGTGCCGAAGTGCGGCTGCGGCGGCGTGATCAAGCCGGATGTCGTGCTGTATGAGGAAGGACTGGACAATGAGGTAATTGAGCGGTCAATTGCCCATATCCGCAAGGCAGATATGCTGATCATCGGCGGCACCTCGCTGGTGGTGTACCCGGCAGCGGGGCTGATTGATTATTATCATGGAAATAAACTGGTTCTGATCAATAAATCAGCGACCTCGCGCGATGGTCAGGCGGATCTGGTTATCAGCGACAGCATCGGGAAGGTGCTGGGGGACGCGGTCGGGGTATAAGGTAGTAACAGGGGAGAGAGGAAATGGTATACGAGGTTGGAGATATTGTAAAACTCAAAAAGCCGCACCCGTGCGGCAGCCATGAGTGGGAGATCCTGCGGGTCGGCGCGGATTTCCGTTTGAAATGTGCCGGCTGCGGGCATCAGGTGATGATGGCACGACCGTTGGTAGAAAAGAGTACCAGAGGACTGAAAAAAGCGGGAGAGAAGTCCGAATAAGAGCGGCGGGTGGGCGTACAGATGCAGGCAGCTTCATGATCTGGCAGTCAGTAAAAGAATGCAGTAAGAAGGGGCAGAAAGCCCGGAAAAAACGAGAAAATTCACATAGAAAATCTCGAAAAAGTGCTTGCCAAGCCGTTCCTTTTTTGGTATCATAGATATTCGGTAATATATAACACAAAAATCCTTACTCCCTGCTGGAGTCAGGGGGTCAGTGACCACAAGGAGGTAAGAAAGAGCATGAACAAATATGAATTAGCAGTTGTTCTTAGCGCAAAACTCGAGGACGAAGAGAGAGCCGCAGCGATGGAGAAAGTAACAGGTTACATCACACGTTTCGGCGGTACAGTAACTGACATTGATGAATGGGGCAAGAAGAGACTTGCTTACGAGATTCAGAAAATGAAAGAAGGATTCTACTACTTCGTACATTTCGAGTCTGATTCCGTATGCCCGAATGAGGTGGAGAACCACATCCGCATCATGGAGCCGGTTATCAGATACTTATGCGTAAGACAGGATGCGTAAGAGTAGATAAAGAAAGAGTGATCGTATGAATAAAGTAATTCTGATGGGCAGATTAACGAGAGATCCGGAAGTGAGATACTCTCAGGGCGAGAGAGCTATGGCAATCGCCAGATACACGCTGGCAGTAGACCGCAGAGGCCGCAGAGGCGGAAACGGAGACGACAGCGCACAGACAGCGGATTTCATTCCGTGTGTTGCATTTGACAGAGCAGGCGAATTCGCTGAGAAGTATTTTCATCAGGGAACCAAGCTCGTAGTAACCGGAAGAATTCAGACTGGCAGCTATACCAATCGTGACGGCCAGAAAGTATATACGACAGAAGTGATTGTAGAGGATCAGGAATTTGCAGAGAGCAAGAATGCGGCATCTGGCAACAGCGACGGCGGTTACCGTCCGGCAGAGCGCCCGGCTCCGTCCAGCGCAATCGGCGATGGATTCATGAATATTCCTGATGGAGTAGAAGACGAAGGCCTTCCGTTCAACTAGGTTCGGGAATCGGTCCCCCGGCGGACGGAGTGCGCGAGAGCGCCATCAGGCTGATGTGTGTGAAGGAGGAAAGACCAATGGCATTCAATAAAGGCGATAAAACAGACGCTTCCAAGATCAGAAGAGGCGGTATGCGTAGAAGAAAAAAAGTTTGTGTATTCTGCGGCGAGAAGAACGGCGAAATCGATTACAAAGATACAAATAAATTAAAGAGATACGTATCCGAGAGAGGAAAAATCCTTCCGAGACGTATCACTGGCAACTGTGCTAAACATCAGAGAGCTCTGACTGTAGCTATCAAGAGAGCAAGACATCTGTCCCTGATGCCGTATGTTTGCGAGTAATCCTTGTAAAATAAGGTTTTTTTAAGGGTAAAAGAAGATTTTTACTCAAATTTCACTCAATTATTGAGGATAAAAATGATTGGGATTCCATGTGAGAGATCATGTGGGATCCCTTTTTGTATAATAGGAAATTCCATGGAATTCCCTATTACACAAAAAGACAAATTTCAAAAATAAGTGCTTTACAAAGACGCTTTAGTATGCTAATATGGTAGCATATTAAAAAGCGAGACGGAAACCGGCAAAGGGAGAACGGCTTCCACTGTCTGAAAATGAGGAGGACACTAATTATGAAAAAGAGATTTGTGAGCGCAGCGCTGGCTGCAGTAATGGCACTTTCCATGACCGCATGTGGCAGCAGCAACAGCGCAGCAGAGACAACCGCAGCAGACACAGAGGCGGCTGAGAGCCAGGCAGAGGAAACCACCGCAGAAGAGGCGAAGACAACCGACGGCGGCACTCTGATTGTTGGCTTCGATCAGGATTTCCCGCCGATGGGATTTGTAGGCGATGACGGCGAGTACACCGGATTTGACCTGGAGCTGGCACAGGAAGTTGCAAAACGTCTGGGTCTGGAATATAAGGCACAGCCGATTGCCTGGGATTCTAAAGATATGGAGCTTGAGTCCGGCAATATCGACTGCATCTGGAATGGATTTACGATGACGGGTCGTGAGGATGATTACACCTGGACTGAGCCGTACATGGCAAACCAGCAGGTATTTGTCGTAGCCAATGATTCGGATATCAACAGCCAGGCGGATCTGGCAGGCAAGATCGTAGAGGTTCAGGCAGATTCTTCCGCAGAGGCAGCTTTAAAAGAGGCACCGGAACTGACCGCTACTTTCAAGGAGCTTCTGACAACCGCTGATTACAACACCGCATTCATGGATCTGGAGCAGGGCGCCGTTGATGCCATTGCGATGGACGTAATCGTAGCTGGCTATCAGATTCAGCAGAGAAACGCTGATTTCAAGATTCTGGACGATTCCCTTTCTGAGGAAGAATACGGCGTAGGCTTCAAGAAGGGCAACACCGAGTTAAGAGATAAAGTTCAGAGCACTCTGGAAGAGATGGCAGAGGATGGAACCTTACAGGAAGTTTCTGAGAAATGGTTTAGCAAGGACGTAACTACCGTCGGCAAATAGTAATTAATCGTTGATTGTAAAAACGAAACATTATTAAATAATAGGAATAGGGACGGCTGTGAATGATTTCATGGCAGTCCCCATTCGCGGTTTATGTGTTTAACTGTGAAGTCACAGCACATTCCGTTACCGGGCACGTATGCGTGAACAGTAACGAATCTACATTTTAGAAAGCAGGTATGGAATAATTATGGGTAAGATGACACTCCAGCAGATGATTACACAGCTTGCGGGTGGTATGGCAGTCAGCACACAGATTTTTGTGATCACACTGCTATTTTCACTTCCGTTAGGACTCGTGATCGCGTTCGGGCGTATGTCGAAGAACAAGCTGATCCAGACGATTGTAAAAGTATATATTTCGATTATGCGAGGCACGCCGCTGATGCTGCAGCTCATGGTGGTGTATTTTGGACCGTATTATCTGTTCCGCATCAAAGTCGGCAGCAGTTACCGTCTGTGGGCTACCTTCATCGGTTTTGTCATTAACTATGCGGCATATTTTGCCGAGATTTACCGCAGCGGCATCCAGTCGATGCCGGTCGGACAGTATGAGGCAGCGGAGATTCTGGGTTATGGAAAGGCACAGACCTTCTTCAAGATCATCCTGCCGCAGGTAATCAAGCGGATTCTTCCGTCGGTGACGAATGAGGTCATCACGCTGGTAAAAGATACGTCTCTGGCGTTTACGTTGAGCGTGGCGGAGATGTTCTCAATCGCCAAGGCGCTGGCGGCATCCCAGACGAATATGATGCCGTTTGTGGCAGCAGCCGTCTTTTACTATATTTTCAATCTGGTTGTGGCGGTTGCAATGGAATGGATTGAGAAAAAGCTGGATTATTACCGATAGAAGCGGGAGGAATGTGGAAAATGAACCTGTTAGAATTAAATCATGTGGAAAAATCATTCGGCGATCTGTCGGTTTTAAAGGATATTTCACTGAGTGTGGGCGAGGGCGAGATCGTGTCCATCATCGGACCGTCCGGCTCGGGTAAATCGACGCTTCTGCGCTGCGCGACGATGCTGGAGACGATGGACCACGGCGAGATCGTATATTTAGGAAAGAGAGCAGCCTGGACGGGCGCGGATGGCAAGGTCAGCTATGCGGATAAGAAGGACATGAAGGAGATCCGCAGCCAGTACGGTCTGGTATTCCAGAATTTTAACCTGTTTCCGCACTATTCTGTGCTGAAAAATATCACAGACGCGCCGATCCATGTGCAGAAGCGCGACAAGGAGACGGTTTATAAAGAGGCGCGCGAGCTTCTGAAAAAAATGGGTCTGGAGGATAAGGAGGACTATTATCCGTACCAGCTCTCCGGCGGTCAGTGCCAGCGTGTGGCGATCGCCCGTGCATTGGCACTGAATCCGAAGATTCTGTTTTTCGACGAGCCGACCTCCGCACTGGATCCGGAGCTGACGGGAGAAGTATTGAAGGTTATTAAGTCGTTAGCGGATCTGCACATCGCGATGGTGATTGTTACCCATGAGATGGCGTTTGCGAAAGATATTTCCCACCGCGTGATCTTCATGGCAGACGGACTCATCGTCGAGGAGGGCGCGCCGGAGAAGGTGTTTGCTTCTGATAATGAGAGAACGAAGAGCTTTTTGGGACGGTATGGGAAGATTCTGTAAGAAATAATTAGGAAAATGGAAGATGGGCGTTGCTGGTTTTGGAGTGGAAAATCGGCGACGCCCGTTTTTTATGGGGAAGCATATAAGTGTTATTTGCAATTTTACAGTAAATGTGATACGCTTTTACCAAGTATTCCGATTTGCGAGGCAGTAGATACCTTTCAAAAAGGAATGGAACAGAAATAATCGAGTGTTCCGGCGATGCTGGAAGTGGTGAAAAGCGATGCTGACGTTTGAGACGGGTCTTGAAGGAAAGGGGAGCGGTTCATGGAGATTCGTATACCCTTTTTGAGATGGATGGAGTCCGCGTCTACGCGGGCTCTTTTTGATCCATTTGCTTTATAGAAAGGCGGGTCTGGAAAAAGTGGTGCCTGTGGATGGAAGATTTTGCAGGACAGGATCGCAGCATGGTTTTTAGCAGAGATATTTGAAATGGTATCTGTTGTAGAGAAAAATTTGGACAGATAAACAGGAAGATATGAGGGAAAAACATGGAGACAGAATCAAGAGTTGCCGTGATCGGTATTGTGGTCGATCAGACGGGAGATACGGAAGAGTTGAATAAGGTGCTGCACCAGTACGGGCAGTATATCGTAGGGCGGATGGGGATTCCTTACCACAAACGGAACGTGAATATTATCAGCGTCGTGATTGACGCGCCGGGTGATGTGATCAGTGCGCTGTCCGGGAAGCTGGGGATGCTGCGGGGGATTTCTTCGAAGGCGCTGTATTCGAAGGCACCGGAAGCACAGGAATGAAAACGAGGTGGCGGAATGGCAGATTTTACACGCGCGGGGCTTCGACCGTTTGACTGGTGGCGGGAGGCGGTCCGTCCAGGCGCTGAACAGATAGAAACGATTACAGAATTAAAGAGATTGATTGACCGTCTGGAAGCGGGGGAGTCCCTGACGGAGGATGAGTGGGTCAGTCTGATCGAGGGACGTTCACCGGAGCTGGCGGACTACCTCTTTGAAAAAGCGCGCTGCATCCGGGAAAGAGAGTACGGAAAAGCGGTGTATGTGCGGGGACTCATTGAGTGCAGCAATTATTGCAAAAACGACTGTCTTTATTGCGGCATCCGAAGGAGCAACCGAAATGCAAGCCGGTACCGCCTGAGTCGGGAGGAGATTCTTTCCTGCTGTGAGAATGGTTATCAGCTGGGATTCCGCACCTTTGTTTTGCAGGGCGGTGAGGATCCAGCGATGACGGACGACTGGGTGATGGAGATGGTGCAGGCGATTCGGGCAGGATTTCCAGATTGTGCTATTACTTTGTCGCTCGGAGAAAAGAAGTATGATACGTTGAAACGATGGAAAGAGGCAGGGGCGGACCGGTATCTGCTGCGCCATGAGACGGCGGACGCGTGCCATTACGCGAGCCTGCATCCGGCAGAGATGTCATTTGAACACCGGATGCAGTGCCTGCGTGATTTAAAGGCGCTTGGTTATCAGACCGGATGCGGTTTTATGGTCGGTTCGCCGCACCAGACGACGCACTGTCTGGCGAGAGATATGCGTTTTATCGAAGAACTGGATCCGGAAATGGTGGGAATCGGTCCGTTTATTCCGCAGCACGACACTCCGTTTGGCGGGGAGGCAGCAGGAACGTTGGAAGAGACACTGTTTCTTTTAGGGCTGCTTCGCCTGCTGAAGCCGAAAGTGCTGCTTCCGGCGACGACGGCGCTCGGAACGATTCACCCGATGGGGCGCGAACTGGGAATTCTGGCAGGCGGAAACGTCGTGATGCCGAACCTGTCTCCGGTCGGGGTGCGCGCCAAATATATGCTTTATGACAATAAAATCTGCACGGGAGACGAGGCGGCGGAGTGCGTCAGCTGCATGAAGCGGCGCATGGAAAGCATCGGGTACGAGGTAGTCGTCGACCGGGGAGATTATAAGGGGTAAAAGCCTGCAATTTGGTTTGTTGGCATCGAAAGATGCTTACAGATAAATAAACTGACGGGGAAGGACGCGATTGGCGGCTGGTTATGCGGGCATTTTTGAAATTGAAAATGCCGGAGGAAAACATGATAGCTATCATCCTGACCTGTAAGAGAAGGAGAAGAGACTATGAGTTACAATTACAACCCATCATCCAAAAAGGCAGAGGAATTTATCAACCATGAGGAAATTTTAGAGACTCTTTCCTATGCCGAGAAGAACAAAAACAACGTGGAACTGATCGATCGGATTCTGGCGAAGGCGCGGCTTCGAAAAGGGCTGAGCCACCGTGAGGCGGCAGTGCTTCTTGACTGTGAGATTCCGGAAAAGGTGGAGGAGATCTTTGAACTGGCACGTCAGATCAAGCAGGATTTCTACGGAAACCGGATCGTCATGTTTGCGCCGTTGTATCTGTCGAATTACTGCGTGAATGGCTGCGTGTACTGTCCATACCACATGAAAAACAAGCACATTGCCAGAAAGAAGCTGACGCAGGAGGAAATCCGGCAGGAGGTAATTGCGCTTCAGGATATGGGACATAAACGTCTGGCGCTGGAGACGGGCGAGGATCCGGTTAACAGCCCGATCGAATATGTGCTGGACAGTATCAGGACAATTTACAGCATCAAGCATAAAAACGGGGCGATCCGCCGGGTCAATGTCAATATTGCGGCGACGACGGTGGAGAATTACCGGAAACTGAAAGAGGCGGGAATCGGAACATATATCCTGTTCCAGGAGACGTACCACAAGGAGAGCTATGAGCGCCTGCATCCGACGGGACCAAAGCACAATTACTGTTATCACACGGAGGCGATGGACCGCGCGATGGAGGGCGGCATCGATGATGTGGGAATCGGCGTTTTATTTGGTCTGGAGTTGTACCGGTATGAATTTGCAGGACTTTTGATGCACGCGGAACATCTGGAGGAAGTTTTTGGCGTTGGTCCGCACACCATCAGCGTGCCGCGCATCCGCCGGGCGGACGATATCGACCCATCGACCTTTGACAACGGCATCAGCGACGATATTTTTGAGAAGATCGTAGCCTGCATCCGGGTGGCAGTTCCGTACACGGGCATGATTATTTCAACGAGAGAGAGCAAAGCCTGTCGGGAGCGGGTGCTGCGGCTGGGCGTATCGCAGATCAGTGGCGGTTCCCGCACCAGTGTCGGCGGATATGCAGAGGAAGAGCCGGAGGAGGAAAATTCGGCGCAGTTCGATGTGAGCGACAACCGGACACTCGACCAGGTGGTCCGCTGGCTGATGGAATTAGGCTATATTCCAAGCTTCTGTACGGCGTGCTACCGGGAAGGACGGACGGGCGACCGCTTTATGAGCCTTTGCAAGAGCGGGCAGATTCAGAACTGTTGTCATCCGAATGCGCTGATGACGCTCAAGGAGTATCTGGAAGATTATGCGGCACCGGGGACGAAAGAGATTGGAGAGAAGCTGATTCAGGCGGAGATCGGTTCGATTCCGAAAGAAAAAGTGCAGGAGATTGTGCGGAAAAATCTGGTTGAAATTGAAAAGGGGCAGCGGGATTTCAGGTTTTAGCTAAATCAGGAGGATCAAAATGGGAATGAATGAGACGCCGTCTGGCGAGCGGGTACATATCGCGTTTTTTGGACGGAGAAATGCGGGAAAATCGAGTCTGGTCAATGCGGTGACCGGGCAGGAGCTGGCGATCGTGTCGGACATCCGGGGAACGACGACCGATCCGGTCTATAAATCGATGGAGCTTTTGCCGCTCGGTCCGGTGGTTATCATCGACACGCCTGGAATCGACGATGAGGGCGAGCTGGGCTTAAAGAGAGTTGGCAAGACTCGTCAAGTCTTAAATAAGGCGGATCTGGCAGTCCTGGTGGTGGATGCGGTGGAAGGAATCAGCAGCTGGGAAGAAGAGATGATCCGGCTGTTTGAGAAGAAGGAAATCCCGTATCTGGTGGTTTACAATAAGATGGATTTGCTGACGGGAAAATCGGAACAGGAACCGGTTGTGGAACATAGCGCCTATGTGAGTGCTCGGACGAGAGAAGGAATCCAGCAGTTAAAAGAGCAAATGGCACGTCTTACGTCACAGGAGACGGATGAAAAACGGCTGGCTGCGGATCTAGTAAAACCGTTTGATACGGTAATTCTGGTTGTTCCGATTGACAAGGCGGCGCCGAAGGGGCGGCTGATTCTGCCGCAGCAGCAGGTCATCCGGGATCTGCTGGACATCGGTGCGATGCCGTTTGTCTGCCGGGAAAGTGAACTTTCGGAGACGTTTGCAAAATTGAAAGAAGCTCCGGCATTGGTAATCACGGACAGCCAGGTATTTCCGCTGGTAGACCGGCTGACGCCGCCGCAGGTGCGTCTGACTTCCTTTTCCATTTTGTTTGCGCGGTATAAGGGGGATCTGAAACAGGCGGCAGAGGGCGCAAAAGCGCTGGAAATGATACAGGACGGAGATCCGATCCTTATTTCCGAGGGCTGTACGCATCATCGCCAGTGCGGTGACATCGGCACGGAGAAGCTGCCGGCCTGGATCCGTCAGTACACGGGAAAAGCGCCGGAGTTTCATTTTACATCGGGGACGGAATTTCCAGAGGATGTGTCCGGCTATAAGCTGATCGTTCATTGCGGCGGCTGTATGCTGAATGCGCGGGAGATGAAGAGCCGTCTTCGAAGCGCTGCCGATCAGGAGATCCCGATGACCAATTATGGGATTTTGATTGCCTATATGAAGGGAATTTTGAAACGGAGCATGGGGGCACTGGAGCCGGTCAGGTAGGAAATTTGGGCGGAGAAATGAACGGAAAGAGCGTAAATAATTAGAAACTTAGAAATAAAGGCGGATAAAGCTGCTGGACGATGGAAATGCCTGTCGGACAGCAGCTTTTTTCATAAGAAATTGCGTCCTATGAAAAAACGCTCCGCGAGGATGCGCACTCGCGCGAAGCAGTTTTTAGATTTCGCAGATACCAGAATGTAAACTATATTAATCCAATATGTTGACATTTAAAAATCAACGGTTTATAATAGCGAAAGTTAGCTAAATGAGAAAAATAGGATATTTTTTAAGTTGGACCGAAGGATAACCAAAAAAAGTGTTTTGATTTTGATAAGGAGTAGAAGATATGAGTTTACAACTGGCAGAAGAGATTATAAAGGGACGCCGTCTGAAACGGGGCGAGGATTTAAGCTTTTTATTGAGTGAGGATCTGGATGAGCTTTGTGCGGGAGCTGATAAAATCCGGAAGGAGCTCTGTGGAAACCATGTGGATCTGTGTTCTATCATTAATGGACGAAGCGGACGCTGCGGCGAGGACTGCAAGTTTTGCGCGCAGTCAGCCTGTCATCATACGAAGGTGGAAGAATATCCATTTCTGGAGCCAGAGGAGATTCTGGAGGACTGCAAGCGTCATGAGGCGAAGAAAGTACATCGTTACTCCATCGTGACGGCGGGACGTGCGCTGACGGGAGCGGAGATGGAGAAGGCGCTTCGGGCATACCGCGCTATGAAGAAGGAATGCAAGGTAGAGCTCTGCGCCTCCCACGGACTTCTGTCACAGGAAGATTTCAACCGTCTGAAAGAGGCGGGCGTGGGACGGTATCATGCCAATATTGAGACTTCCCGGAGAAATTTCCCGAATATCTGTACAACACATACATTTGAGGACAAGCTGGAGGTCATCCGGCGCGCGCAGGCGGCAGGACTTTCCGTCTGTTCTGGCGGCATCATCGGCATGGGAGAAACCTGGGAAGACCGGATCGACATGGCGATCACGCTGAGCGAGCTCGGGATCAAGTCAATTCCGATCAATATCCTGCGTCCGATTCCGGGCACGCCGCTGGAACATCAGGCAGCACTTTCGGAGAATGAGATTTTGCGGACGATTGCCATTTTCCGTTATATCAATCCGACCGCGATGGTCCGTCTGGCAGCAGGACGAAATTCAATGGAACATTCCGGCGAACAGGCATTCCGTTCCGGCGCAAACGCAGCCATCACCGGAGATATGCTGACAACCTCTGGAAACCGCATCAGCGAGGACCAGGAGATGCTGGCGGCGATGGGATTCACATTATAAAAAAGGAGTATCCATATCATGAGTAAAACACTTTCCGCAGAAGTGGAGCACAAACCTTACTTTACAACCAAACGGATGGCGCTGATTGGCGTGATGACGGCGGTAACCTGTATTCTGGGACCGTTCTCGATTCCGCTTCCATTCAGTCCGGTTCCGATTTCCTTTACAAATCTTGCTATTTATCTGGCGGCATATGTGCTGGGAATGAAAGCCTGCACGGTGAGTTACCTGATTTATATGCTGCTTGGCATGGTGGGCGTTCCGGTATTTTCCGGATTTACGGCAGGAGTCGGTAAGCTGGCAGGACCGACCGGCGGCTATCTCGTCGGATTTATCCTGATGGCGCTGATTGTTGGGTTTTTCGTGGATCATTTTCCGGGCAAAGTAGCCCTGCATATCGTTGGCATGGTACTGGGACTGGCGATTTGCTATATTTTCGGAACGGTATGGCTGGCAGGTCAGCTTAACATGACCTTTGTAGCCGGACTGGGTGTGGGCGTTATCCCGTATCTGCCGGGCGATGCAGTCAAAATCATTTTCACAGCTTTGATCGGACCGAAGCTGCGCCGGGAAATTTACCGGTTAGGAGACTAAAAAGCGTTTGGCTGTAAAAATGACTGTTTAGATAAAATGATATTTAAAATGAAGGACAGATGGGTGAAAGTGGAATACATAAAACGCTTTCATCCATCTTTTTTTGTTGAATGAAACGAAGAAGTTGGTTCACATTTTATAGAAACTAAGAAGAAAAGAAAAAATAAAGGTAAAAGAAAACAGAAATAATCACATATATGGAATAAAATACAGAAAAATAAGAAGTGAGTGTGACTAAACTTGAACAATTTCGGGGCGTGTGTTATACTAAAGACAGAAAAAAGAGGGAGATTCCGGAGGAACAGGGAGGAGGCAGTTGTATGGAGAAAAAGATTATCACTATCAGTCGTGAATATGGAAGCGGAGGTCGTCAGATTGGTCTGGCTGCCGCTAAAAAACTGGGAATGGAATTTTATGATAAGGAATTGATCGATGCTGCTGCGAAGGAGATCGGTTTTCCAGCGGAAATTATTGCGGATCGTGAGCAGCGCCTGACAAACAGCCTGCTTTACAATTTCGCGATGGGAACTTTGTATGGACTTTCCTATCCGAAGGAGCCGAAGCTCAGTGAACTGCCATTGACAGAGCAGATCTATGTGGCGCAGAAGAAGGCGATCGAGGAGGCGGCAAAGCGCGGAAGCTGCGTATTTATCGGAAGATGTGCTGATTATATTCTGAGAAGCCGTCCGGATGTACTGCGTGTCTTTGTTTATGCGGATCGTGATATCCGGCTCCGCCGCGCGATTGACGAATATGGGGATCTGGAAGAGCATATCGATGAATTTATGCACCAGACCGACAAACGCCGCCGGATCTACTATGAAAACTATACAAATCAGCGCTGGGGCGACAGGGAAAACTATGATCTGATGCTGAACAGCGGAGATTTGGGAATTGAGAAGTGCGTGGAGTTGATTTGCCAGGCGGTGAAGTAAAAGAAGAGTGGCATTTATAGTTTCATGCAGTCGATATGAGGATATCTAAGATAACAGATGCAAAGAAGATGATTGAAATTTTTTGTAGTTATGTTATCTATATATAAAGGATCTCACCGATAGACGGTTGGACCCTTAAATGATAAGTTAAAAATAACCGCTCAAGTTTGCAGGACCGGGGCGGTTATTTTTGTGTCTTATTACTAGCTCGACCAACTTTATAGTCGAGACTAAAGCATATAAAGCATTTCGTAAAAGATATACGAGCGCAGGTTACTGGGCACGTATGCGTGCACAATAACTAGCACGGCGGCTCTGGTTTGTCAATGGGGGATTGTCTGGACGAATCCCCCTCACTATGCTATAATAAGGGGCATCAAGTCATTTTGGTTGCTTTATCGTTACTGCTCATGGCAGGTATTTTGAAAACCGGCACATGGACAGCAACATTGTATGCACGGGAGAATGAGATGAAAGAAAATATGAAAATACGAGGTCAGCTGCGGACGTATCTGCAGTGGCCGATCATACTGTCGGTATTCCTGTTGGCGGCGAACCTGGCAGTTGGGATTGTGAGCCCGGCTGCCGGTCTTGTGATGTCCGGATTTACGGTTATATATGTGCTGGTGGCACTCTGGCTGTTCATATACCGGAGAAAACGTCTGATGGGCGGACTGGTGGAGTTTTCGGCGGAGTATGCGTGGGTGCAGAAACAGCTCCTCTATGAGATGGCGGTGCCGTATGCCATCGCGGACACAGAGGGACATTTCCTCTGGTTGAACCACTCCTTTTCGGAGATCGTCGGGGAAGATAAAAACTGCCGTAAGAATATCGCGGCGGTCTTTCCGGAACTGACGCGGGAATTTTTGGATGAGATGGACGAAAAAACGAGCGTTCATTCTTCATTTGACGGCAGATTTTACCGGATCGATATCCAGCAGGTGGCGCTGAGCGAGACGGAAGGTATGAAGCTCGGTGCGGTGGACGAGGACAGCGGTGAGATGCTTTTAGTGCTGTATCTCTGCGATGAGACGGAGATTCTGCGCTGCAAGCAGCAGATCAACAACCAGCGTCTGGTGGCGGGACTTATCTATCTCGACAACTACGACGAGGCGCTGGAGAGTGTCGAGGAGGTACGCCGTTCCCTGCTGGTTGCCCTGATTGACCGGAAAATTACGAAGTATTTTATGGCGATGGAAGGTATCGTCAAGAAGCTGGAAAATGACAAGTATCTGTTTGTGATCAAGCAGCAGTACACGAAAGAGATTCAGGAGAGCCGCTTTTCGATCCTGGAGGATGTCAAGACGGTTAATATCGGAAATGATATGGCTGTCACGCTGAGTATCGGTATGGGTATGAACGGCGACAGCTACATCCGCAACTATGAGTATGCGAGAACGGCGATTGATATGGCGCTGGGACGCGGCGGCGATCAGGCGGTCGTCAAGGATGGCACGAAGATCCGCTACTACGGCGGCAAATCGCAGCAGCTGGAAAAAACGACCCGTGTCAAGGCACGTGTCAAAGCGCATGCGATGCGCGAGCTGATGGATACGAAGGATAAGATGCTGATCATGGGACACAAGATCGGCGATACGGATTCCTTTGGCGCGGCGATTGGTATCTGGCGGATTGCGACCTCTTTTAATAAAAAGGCGCGGATCGTCATCAATGGGGTCAATTCTTCCGTGAAACCGATGATGGCGCGGTTTGAAAACAGCTCTGATTACCCGGAGGATCTGTTCTTAACCGGCGAGGAAGCGGCAGAGTGGGCGGATTCCAACACGATGTTAGTTGTGGTTGATGTCAACCGCCCGAGTATCACGGAGGCACCGGAATTGCTCAAGCAGATCAAAACGATCGTGGTGCTTGACCATCACCGCCAGAGCAGCGAGATCATTGATAATGCAGTGTTATCTTATGTCGAGCCGTATGCATCTTCGGCGTGTGAGATGGTAGCCGAGGTATTGCAGTACATCGGCGACGACGGCATCAAGATCAAGCCGTCGGAGGCGGATGCGATGTACGCCGGTATCGTGATTGACACAAACAATTTCATGAACCAGGCAGGTGTCCGCACCTTCGAGGCGGCGGCGTTCCTGCGTAGAAACGGCGCAGATGTCGTGCGTGTGAGAAAGCTGTTCCGCGACCGGCTGGAGGACTACCGGGCGAGAGCTGAGGCGATCCAGAAAGCAGAGATTTATCACGGCGCATTTGCGATTTCTGTGTGTCCGTCCGAAGGACTTGAAAGTCCTACCGTGGTTGGCGCACAGGCGGCAAATGAGCTGCTGGATATTGTAGGCATCAAGGCGTCATTTATCCTGACGCAGATGGGCGACACGATCTATTTCAGCGCGCGTTCGATCGATGAGATCAACGTGCAGATTATCATGGAGCGCTTAGGCGGCGGCGGACACCGCACGATTGCGGGCGCACAGCTTAAGGGTGCGACGATCGATGAAGCCAGAGAGAAATTAAAAGATCTCATTACGGATATGATGGAGAAAGGAGAAATATAACGATGGAAGTTGTATTATTAGAGGATGTAAAGGCACTTGGCAAAAAAGGTCAGATTGTAAAGGTAAGCGACGGCTATGGACGCAACTTTATTCTGACAAAGAAACTGGGAATCGAGGCAACACCGAAGAACTTAAATGATCTGAAGCTGCAGAAGGCAAATGAGGCGAAGATCGCGGCAGAGCACCTGGCAGCAGCGAAGGATCTGGCAAAACATCTGGAGGATAAGTCCATCACCCTGTCCATCAAGGCAGGCGAGGGCGGAAAAGCATTCGGCTCTGTTTCTTCCAAGGAGATTGCAAAGGCGATCAAAGATCAGTTAAATCTGGATATTGACAAGAAGAAATTGGTTCTGCCGGAGCCGATTAAGACCTTTGGCACACACGAAGTTCCGATCAAGCTTCACAAAGAAGTAACCGGAAAACTGGCAGTAAAGGTTGTAGAAGCTTAATATGGAGGACTGAATCATGGATGAAGCCCTGATAAAGCGGGTTCTCCCGCACAGTGTAGAGGCGGAACAGTCAGTCATCGGATCCATGCTTATGGATCGGGAAGCAATTATCGCGGCGTCTGAGATTATCACAGGCGCCGATTTTTACCAGCACCAGTACGGCGTCATGTTTGAGTCGATGGTCGAGCTTTTCAACGAAGGAAAGCCGGTCGATCTGGTGACGCTTCAAAATCGGCTGCGCGAAAAAGATGTTCCGCCGGAGGTCAGCAGCCTGGACTTTGTCCGGGATATCATGACATCTGTGCCGACTTCGGTCAATGTCAAATCGTATGCCAATATCGTGCGGGAAAAGGCAGTCCTGCGCCGTTTGATAAAAGTGAATGAGGAGATTGAAAACCTCTGCTACGGCGGAAGGGACAAGCTGGAGGATATTCTGGCGCACACGGAGAAATCGGTGTTTGACCTGCTCCAGAGCCGCGGAGGCGGAGAGTTTGTGCCGATCCGGCAGGTGGCGTTGAATGTTCTGGAAAAGATTGAGGCGGCGTCGAAGAGCAACAGCACCGTCACGGGTATTCCGACCGGATTTATCGATCTGGATTACCGGACGTCGGGATTCCAGCCGTCCGATTTTATTTTGATTGCGGCGCGTCCTTCGATGGGTAAGACGGCGTTTGTTCTGAATGTCGTCGAGCATGTGGCGGTCAAAAAAGGGCTTCCGTGCATGGTATTCAGCCTGGAAATGTCGAAGGAACAGCTGGTCAACCGTATGCTGTCGATGGAGTCGAATGTCGATTCCCAGAAGCTGCGTACCGGTACGCTGACGGATTCCGACTGGGATGCCGTCGTGGAAGGCATCGGCACGATCGGAAGTTCCAAGCTGATCATCGATGATACGCCGGGTATCTCGATCTCGGAGCTGCGCTCGAAATGCCGTAAGGTGAAGCTGGAGTACGGTTTAAGCCTTGTCATCATCGACTATTTACAGCTGATGAGCGGCAGCGGAAAGAGCGGAGAGAACCGCCAGCAGGAGATCTCGGAGATTTCCCGTTCACTAAAGGCGCTGGCGCGAGAGCTGAATGCGCCGGTTATCTCCCTGTCGCAGCTTTCCCGTGCCTGCGAGACACGTCCGGACCACCGCCCGATGCTTTCGGATCTGCGTGAGTCTGGTGCGATTGAGCAGGATGCCGATGTGGTTATGTTTTTGTACCGTGATGATTATTATAACAAGGATACGGATACGCCGAATATCGCGGAGGTAATCATTGCCAAACAGCGTAATGGTCCGATTGGAACGGTGCAGCTGATGTGGAGACCGGAGCTGACGAAGTTTGCGAATTTGGCGAAATAACGATAGAATCGTGTAAGGGACGGGACTGGATAAATATATGATTGATAAAAGATTATTATGTAAAAAGGAATATGAGAAATGTTTGAATTGATAAAAGAATCGGATCTGGACACCGTCCGCCATTTTTACCGCGCCTTAGCTGGAACCGAGTTCTGCGCGTGGACGGACATCTATCCAGGGGAGCCGGAGCTACAGTCGGATTTTTCTAGGGATTCGCTTTTTTGTATCCGGGATGATGTGTCGGGGGAGATCGCAGGGCTGGTTTCGATCGATGATGATCCGGAGGTGGAATCGATTGCTTGCTGGTCGGAGGAGCTGCAGCCGTCGGCAGAAATTTCCAGACTGGGTGTGGCGGAGAAGTACCAGAACCGAGGCATCGCACGCGAGCTTCTGGCAGGCGCGATGGAGGAACTTAGAAGACGCGGCTGCAAGAGTGCCCATATGCTGGTGGCGAAGGACAATGTGAAAGCGCTGCGGTCGTACGAGAAGCTGGTCTTTGAGAAGGTCGGTGAGTATGTGCTGCAGGGGCATGATTACTGGTGCTTTGAGAAGAAGCTGTAGAATGGAGAGGGGAAATTTAATCCCCTCTTTTTATTTATGTCATTCATTCGCCTTCTACCGTCAGCGAGATGGCATTTAGCTACGATATGGTAATCGTTCCGATCGATGGAGAAGGAGTTCCGGAACTGGTTTTTTATGTAAATGCTATTCATATTTAGTTTGAACCCCGCATATAGTAGTAGTAAGGTACCGGGGAGGACAAGCAGAATGAATAAGAACAAGCATTACCTGATTTCGGATGCTTCCAGACAGGTGCAGGTGGAGGCTCACGTGCTCCGGTACTGGGAGGACGAGCTGGGGCTTCCGATTCCGAGAAATGAACAGGGGCATCGGTACTATACGGAGTTTCATATCCAGCTGTTCCGTCAGATCAAGCAGTTGAAGGAACAGGGGTACCAGTTGAAAGCCATACGGGGAATCCTCGGAAAAGTGGAAGAAAATCAGAAAACAGAACCGGAAGCGCTTCTGGAAGCGCAGGCACAGGCGGTTTTCCGGGAAACGGGAACAGGAGAGCGTAACATGAGCAGGCAGGAAAATATGGAAATGAAAAAAAATACAGAGGTAGAAAACAAGGAAACAGAACTGCCGCAGGCAGAGGTTTCCCAGCCTCTGGCGGGGGAGAAGATGCGCCAGTTTCAGGAGATCATGAACCAGGTCATCGGGCGCGCGATCGAGGAAAACAGCGAAAAACTGAGCCAGGACGTCAGCTATCTGGTGCATGATAAATTGATGAAGGAGCTGGAATACCTGATGCGGGTCTCTGATGAGCGGGAGGAAGAGCGCTTCAAGCGCCTCGACGAGGTCATCCGCGCGTATCAGCGGGAAAACCAGGGGCGAGCGGAAGCAGCGGCTGCTGCGCCAGGGCGGTTTCCATTTTTCCGGTCCCGTGTAAAGAAAAAGAAATTTGGACGGAATGGGAATAAGATGTGATAAGTTCTGCAAAAGGGCATAAAAAAACCTGTCGGAAACGACAGGCTTTTTTATGTAGATATTTCGTTTTTGTTTGTGTTTAATTAGCCCTGCTCGATAGCGCCGGTCGGACATACGCCTGCACATGTACCGCAGTCGATGCAGCTGTTAGCGTCGATTTCGTATTTGCCATCTCCCTGAGAGATTGCTCCAACTGGACATTCGCCAGCACAGGAACCACAACTTACACAAGAATCAGTAATTACAAATGCCATGATAAAATCCTCCTTTTATATTTATGCGTTTGGCTATATTCTATACTAAAAATGCGAAATATTCAAGGAGAAATTGATGGTTTTCATGTTCTAAAATAGAAGCAATGGAAAAAACCGATTTTTCTGGAAGTCAGCATTCCTACAGGGTCGAGAGTGTTGAGAGCGCGTGCTCCCGGACGATCGTCTCATAATGCTCCTCATAGTATGCCTCAAATGCATTCGGGGCAGCGGCAGTCTTTAATGGTTCGCTGTACTCGGACAGGAGATTGCACAGGCGGTTGAATGCGTCGGTGCTGTCGGCTGTCTGGCGGACAACAAGGTAGTAACGACCGTCGGATGGGTGTTTATAAAGCGTGTTCGGTGTTTCGCAGACTGGAGCTGCGATGCGCGCTGCCCGGCAGACCTCGTCGAGGGAGCCGAAAGTAAAAATACGCGCTGCCGGCAGTTTGGGACCTGGCTCTGCCTTTTCAGTGGAAGGCGCGTCCGAACCGGTCAGCGGGCTTGCGGCGGTATTTTTGCCATTGTCAGTAAACAGGCTTAAAAGCCCGTCCGCGCCCTCTAAAAGCTCGTTGGCAAGCGTTGTCAGAGGCTCGTCCTCGTTTCCAGGGGAAAAGCGTGAAAAGCGGGTGTCCAGCTCTTCCGGATCCTCGATCTTGGTAATGATCAGCATGATGCTCTCACTGGAGAGCGGAATTGCTTCCACCATCAGAGGAATATCGTCCGCCTCGAAGCCGACTTCATTCGATGCCTTCTGGATCATTTCATGGAACAGTTTTTTCGCCTTTTCCGTGCCATAGGCGAGTTCGCCCAGATTTAAGTTGCGGGCGCTCAGATCGCTGCTTGTCAGGGTGCAGCGGATCTGGTTTTCGTTGATGCGTTCTATTTTCATGGATTTTCACTTCCTTGTCTTTTGGGTGGTTAAGATACCGAATGCTTCGTGCTTCGCACTTCCGCAATTTTGCAAGACATTCGTAAGCCGCTCATTTTTCTGCGGAAAAAGACTGCTTACTCATGTTTTGGACTTTGGAACCTTGGTATTCATCATACTATATAATATAATCACTTGGCAATTTGAATATGAAAAAAAAGCATAAAATCTTTCTAAAAACGGTTGCGGGAACTGAGGGGATCGTATACAATGAATCTTGAGAGGTGGTATAGACCGAAAGGAGGCGCGGTACGGAAACAGCCGTTCTATTTGGAAAATACCAGCTGGAACGTGTGATCGGACGCGGTCGGAGCGGAACTGTTTTTTTAGCCAGGCATCTGGGGCTTGATGAAGAGAGAGCGATTAAGCGTGTCAGGCGGACAGAGAGCGGTTTCATTCAGGAAGCAGCGCTTTTGAAGCGGCTGCGCCATCCGGGAATCCCGATCATCTACGATCTGGAAATTGACGAAAATTATTATTATCTCATCGAGGAATATCTGTACGGTGAGTCGTTGTATGCCCGAATTGAGAGAACGGGCAGTCTGCAAACGGGAGAGCTTATCCGTCTGGGAATTGAGCTTTGCCGGATCATGAATTATCTGCATTCATTCAAACCAAATCCAATCTTATATTTAGATCTCCACCCCGGGAATCTTCTAATCTGCCGGGAACAATTAAAATTGATTGATTTTGATCAGGCGGCACTGGCGTCTTTGAGCCAGGAACGATCTGTTTGCTATGGAACAAAAGGCTTTGCAGCCCCCGAACAGTACGAGGGAGGGACTCTGGATGAGAGGACCGACATCTATGCCATTGGCGCCCTCCTGTACTATATGGGGACAGGGCATGCCCCAGAGGGGGAGATAAAAGCAGGACAGGGAAGCTGTCGGGGAGATCTGTACATTCTTATGGGGCGATGTCTCAGAATAGAGAAAAAAGAGCGCTGCCAGAGTGTCCGGGAAGTGTTAGAGGCATTGGAAAAACTGGAGGCGCGCATATTTGCAGAACGTCATATACCACTTCTCAGGATTGCCGCAGCAGGCAGCCGGAGCGGAATCGGGGTTACACATACCGCACTTGGCGCGGTCCGATATCTGCGGCAGAAAGGAGTTTCCTGCCTTTACAGGGAGCAGAATGACACGGGGGCAGTCCGCAGGCTGGCATCCTGGTATGGGCTGGCGCCGGATGAACATGGAATTTATTACATGGACGGTCTGGCGTTGAAACCCAGATACAGCGATGTGGTGCAGCTGGAACAGCCGGTGTTTGAAGTGATTTTAGATGACTGCGGAACCGAGCTCCAGACGGTTCTGGAGGGGGAGTATGATTTGATTCTTTTCGTCTGTGGATTGCAGCCGTGGGAGAAAGAAGATTCTCTGCGGGCGATCCGGTTTCTGGGAGCAGAAGAGGGACTCCAGATTTTATTAAATCACAGAAAATGCGGGCGGGATTATCTTCCGGAGGAGGTCCGGCATCTTAGGTATCTGCGGCTTCCGTTTTTAACCCCGCCGTTCGATGCAGGCGGAAGGCGGGGGCAGGAAAATGAGGCAGCGGAGGAGACAGAATTTTTTGAAAGGATTTTCCGGGAGGCAGCTCTCAAAAAAGGACGGGGGACCAGACAGGCAGCAAAAGAAGGGGGACTCTGGCGGAACATCCGGCGAAGGTGGGAGCGCTTTATGGGTGGATTCCCGTGGCAGTGGAAATAGGAGGAAATACAGATTAGAATCGGAAAACGGGGCGAAGGCTCAAAAGTGGGGCGAAAATTCAGGCAAAAACCAGTGCCAGACACAAAGCAGGCCGGGACAGAACGCCTGGAATGTATCGGGATAGCCGGGAGCGGACCATCGGTTGGGGTGACACACTTTTCGCTTATGACGGCAGCATATCTGTCCGGGGTTCTGTGCCGGCGAACGGCGGTTCTGGAACAAAATGAGAGCGGCTCATTTGCACAGCTTGAAAAGATATTCCGGACGGGAAAAAGAAGGGAAAAACCGGTTATAGACGGGGCAGGACAGCCGTTTGAAATTAGGGGAATTTTTTTCTATCAAAAGGCTGAACGTGCAGAATGGTACGATTGTTCGGAAAGGGGGATGGAGGCGATGGTGATCGACTTCGGAGCCTTGACACAGAAGAATCAGGATGCCTTTTTTCGATGCAGCCGCTGTTTTCTGGTCGGTTCGGTCAGCGGATGGCAGCTGGCAGATTTTGCGGCATTGGCAGCAGAAAAGCAAAAATGGAAAAAATGGTGTGAGTATTTCGTCTCATTTGGAGAAGAGGAAGCTGTAAAAATGGCAGAGCAATATCTGGATATCCGGATCCGGCGAATCCCACTGCAGAAGAACGCATTGATGGTTACGGGAGAGTCCATGACTTTTTTTGGAAAATTCCTACGATAAGCGAGGCAGACCTGGGGTTATAAATTACCGATTATCTCCGAAAGGTCAGAAAAGGCAGAATGGTCTGTTTTCGCGGAATGGAGAAGGTGTGGAATGGTAGTAAGAAAAAGTAAAAAAGAAGAAGCGGAGAGGAGGCGTAGGGAACAGCAGAGAATATTTGTCGAGGGATTACAGCGATATAAGAGTAAAGGAATCCAGATTTTAATTGATGGGAGGGAGTGCAGACCAGAAGAGTACAGGAAGCTGTGTGAGTTCCGGGAGGACGGCTCGTTTTATATGGCTGATTACGTCGGAGCGGAGACAGGAGTGCTGACAGAGATACATTTTGACCGGGTTTACAACCGGTGATAAGAGAGGTGCCGTTTTGTCCGTATCTGGACAGTCCGCCGGATTTTTCTTTCGGAGAAAATGGTGAGAACTGTTTAGAGGGTGCTATTACAGTTACTGGGTACGTATGCGTAAACAGTAACCTATTACAGGGAAAATGAAAGAGGAGTTAAGAAAAAAGTCAACATTCCATGGAGCTGGTGTGATATAATAAGGGCACTTAGCGAGGTATTTTTGAGCTTAGTGCTTATGGTATTACCTTAACATACACCGGAGGAAAACATGGAAAGAGGAAGATCAAGGAAAGCACGTTCGGGCTGTCTGGGACGGATTTTCGGGTTTGTGCTGTTTTTAATCGTGGCAGCCGTTGGTGTGATTGCAGCGGTCAAATATATGCCAAGCCGGGAGAGGGCGGATTTGGATGCTCTGTACGCGGCGGGCGGCAGCGACCGGGTGGCGCTGTATCTGAACTATGAACGTCAGGAGGAGAGCGGTGTCTACGTGGACGGGCAGACGTATCTGCCGGCTACGTGGGTAGATGCGAACTTAAATGAACGTTTTTACTGGGATGCCAATGAGGAAATACTGGTGTACGCCCTGCCGGAGGAGATCGTGAAAAGCGACGAGACGACAGTGGATGAGGACGGAAAAAAGATCCTTTACCGGGATGGCGATGCAGTTTATCTTTCACTGGCTCTGATTCAGAAATACACCGATGTGCGTCTGCAGGCGTATGATGGTGAGGCACAGAAGCGGGTTTTCGTGGAAAATAACTGGGATCCGGTCACGGTGGCAGATGCGGCGTGGAGCGCCAAGATCCGCTTAAGAGGCGGCTTGAAAAGCCCGATTGTGACTGAGATAAAGCGCGGCGGGACAGTGACGGTGCTGGAACAGTATGACAACTGGGCGAGAGTCATGACACCGGACGGTCATATTGGATATATGCACAAGTGGAAGATGAAAAATCTGCATGAGGAGACGTTAAAGAGTGATTTTACTGCTCCGGTCTACCAGAATATTTCACTGGATCAGAAGATTGTGATGGTCTGGCATCAGGTAACGATCGCGGCGGCAAACCAGGCGATGGATTCTCTGATTGCAAAGACGAAAGGTGTCAATGTCATCGCGCCGACGTGGTTTACGCTTAGCAGCAACAGCGGCGCGTATGAATCTCTGGCAGATAAGTCCTATGTGGATCGGGCGCATGAAAAAGGTCTGCAGGTCTGGGCGGTACTCGACAATTTCAGCCGCGAATGCAGCAAGAACGTGCAGGCGGAGGTGCTTCTTTCCAGGACGTCTGTGCGCGAAAAACTGATTGAAAATATGATGACAGAGGCGGACCGTTATGGATTTGACGGTATCAATCTGGATTTTGAGAGTTTGAAGACGGCGGCGGGCGTCCATTACATTGAGTTTATCCGCGAGCTGTCGGTTTCCTGCCGCAAGAAAGGGCTGGTGCTGTCGGTCGATAACTATGTTCCGGCGGTATATAACCGTTTCTATAACCAGAAAGAGCAGGGCAACGTCGCAGATTATGTGATTATCATGGGTTATGATGAGCACTATGCAGGCGGTGAAGCCGGTTCTGTTTCTTCGATCGGATATGTCGAAAACGGCATTAAAGATATGCTTTCCCTGGTTCCGAAGGAAAAGGTAATCAACGCAGTTCCGTTCTACACAAGGCTCTGGACGGGAAGCGGCGACAATGCGTCCTCCCGTGCGATGGGAATCTCCGAGGCGACAAAATGGGTGTCGGAGAGCGGCATGGATCTGACCTGGGATGATTCGGCTGGTCAGTATTACGGCAGGCTGGATAGCCAGAACGGCGAACAGCAGCTCTGGATGGAGGAGACAAGGTCTCTGGGACTCAAGATGGATTTAATCAAGAAATACGACCTGGCAGGCGTAGCCGGATGGCGGCTGGGGCTGGAAACCAGCGACGTCTGGGATGTGATTGGCTGGGAGTAGAGACAATTTAATTAAGATTCAATGATTCAAAGTAGGGTGGAAGTCTCATGCGGGAGCGTGGGGCTTCCGCTTTTTTATGTAATAGGAAATTCCTTGGAATCCCCTATTACACAAAAAGGCACTAACGTGCCAATGATGCGTACTCGCGCGAAGATGTAGTTTGTCGCAAGCGACCGCGCTCGGCGCGAGAATGTGCCAAGGCACATTCTTCTTTATAAAAAAGAGCGTCTTGGACAAAAAACCTCCGGGCGGAAAGATTGATTCATCCGCCTGGAGGTTATTAAAACATCAAAAATATTGTTTTGTCTGGGAGAAATGTGATTATTCTGCCTCTTTTGCCTGATCGATCAGGTTGGTGTAGAAAGCAAGAAAACTGTCATCACCTTCAGCGATCATAGCTTCCGGATGGAACTGTAAGCCCATCACGTAGTCTTTATCTTCTCTGACGATTGCTTCGATGATTCCATCTGGAGCAGTAGCAACGACTTTCAGGTTGTCACCTAACTGATCGACTGCCTGATGATGCCAGGAGTTTACAGTGTAGGTGCCTTCTCCGCCAAATGCGGCAGCAACGATGTTATCTTTGTCTACGGTAATCTCATGTTTTGCGAATACCTTACGGTCCGGATCGCGATGTTCGATATCGGACGGATTCTGAGTCGGAAGATCCTGATATAAGGTACCGCCGCTTAATACGTTTAAGAACTGCATGCCACGGCAGGTGCAGAGCATCGGGATATCCTCATCGAGAGCTGCCTTGATTAAAAGAGAATCAGAAGTATCTCTGACTTCGTTTACAGTCTCTAATTTTTCGTTTGGCTCTTCGCCGTAGTAGCTCGGATCAATATCTTCGCCGCCGGTCATAACCAGAGCATCGATTTCTGCCAGAGCATTTTTCGCGTCATCCTCGGTTTTGATCTGAGGAAGATAAATTGCTTCGCCGCCAGCTTTGGTAACGGCATCTATATATAACTGTGCATCTTCGTCGATTTCGTCTGCATTCCATGAAACGCCGACTTTGACTTTCTCTTCTTCGTCATTCGCCGCTTCTTCGGCAGTCTCTGCTTCGCCTTCTGTCTCGGTTACTTCGGCTTCAGCCGCTGTTGTATCGGCTGCCGGTTCAGACTTTGTTCCACAAGCTGTTAAAGAAAAAGCCAGGGATAAAGAAAGAAGCACTGCACTGGTCATCATTTTAATTTTTCTCATTCGAATTTCCTCCCTAATACAAATTGTCCTCCCAAACATGGCTGGATTCTAACATAAAACAGTCAGAAAAATACAAAAAGATACATAAAATTACAAAATAAAATAAAATAATTTTTGATGATACCTAAAAGATATAATATAATTTTGTAGATATACGAAAAATGAGCGAAAATAAGGAGGCGTAAATGGAAGCGAAGAATTGAGTAGGGAGGAGTACGGGGAAAAGCCCTGATAACAGAAAGTTATACCTTCATTCCCTTTCTTAATTGGATTTTCCCCGCAGGCAGGCGTTACAATAAGGACGGAAAAAACAGACGGGCAGCCGGGTCAAGGCTGCGGGGCTGATAGAGATGGCGGAGTGCAGGAAAGACTCCGAGAGAATATGACAAACCAAATGGAGGAAATCAAAACATGGGGAAATCACTTACCAGAAAGATTATTGAGTCACATTTCGTATCGGGCGATATGACGCCGGGCAAAGAAATTTTTATCAAGGTGGATCAGACATTGACACACGATATCAATGCCGTTATGACTTATCTGGCATTCGAGGCGATCGGGCTGGACCGTGTCCGCACGGAGTGCAGCGTCAGCTACCTCGATCACAATTTATTATATGTAGATAATAAGACGCCGGACGACCACATTTATTTGCAGTCCGCAGCAAAGAAATTCGGCGTGTATGTGTCCAGACCGGGCAACGGCATCTGCCATACCGTTCATGTATCCTGTTTCGGTGCGCCGGGCAAGGTATCGATGGGCGGAGACAGTCACACACCGCACGGCGGCGCGATCGGTATGCTGCGCAATCGGTCAGACTCCGGCGACCGACGGTGTGGCAGTCCGCACCCTCAATTGTGAAAGAAATTGAGAAAAAGACATTGTTTGGAGCGCTTTTAGCGGTGATAGTAAAGGCGTTAAGTGTCCTTACGGAGAATATCGAGGTATTCGGTATAAGAATATATCTTCGCCTTTCCAGATTTGTCTGTTTGCTTTAAGATTCCATCATCGACCAAAATGGAGACTACCTTTGACACAGTATTATAGGACATTTCAAGAGCTGTAGAGGTTTTCTGAATATCAATAATAGGATTTGATTCCAAATAGGCAAACACTTTAAGAACGCTGGTACGCTGTCTCTTTTTGAGAGCATCAAATAATTTTGTGCTTTTATCGTGTAATGCAGTAAGATAATCAATTGTATGAATCGCATCTTCTGCAGAATCTGCAAAAGCCTGAAGGAAAAAAGAAATCCATTGCTCATAATCACCAGTACGTCGCACCTGAGTCATACGGTCATAGTACTCAATACGGTTCATCTTGAGGTAATAAGAAATATAGAGTGCGGGAGTAGACAGAATGCCTTTTTCCATTAGGAAGAGCGTAATGAGAAGTCGTCCAACACGTCCATTACCATCAAGGAAAGGGTGAGTGGTTTCAAATTGATAGTGGATTAATGCGGCTTGAATCAAAGGGTCAAGAGTATCATCACTATTGATATATTTTTCAAGGTCGGACATGGCTGTTAGCATATCTTCAGGATTTGGCGGAATATATCGAGCGTTTTTGAGAGTACTTCCCTGACCGCCAATCCAGTTTTGTGAATACCGGAATTCGCCAGGATTCTTTTCCTGTCCTCGCGCGCTTTCCAGAAGAACTGCATGAGTTTCTTTAATTAGACGATTGCACAGAGGTAGTGTTTTCAGCCGCTCAAGCGCAAACTCAGTCGCACGGATATAGTTAACAACATCGGAAACATCTCGATTGGTGTTGTCTTCAATCAGAGGATTCAAGATATCCTCAAGGGTGCACTGTGTACCTTCAATCTGTGAGGAAAGAAGGGCTTCTTTACGGACATACATGGAAACAAAAAGTCCCATGTTTGGTATACGGGAGGAAAGCCCTTCAAGTGTTGCTATTTTCTTGTTTGCATCAATAAGTTTCGTGAGAAGCTCACCAGATACCTCAATAGGAGGATTTGGTGGAAGCGGAGCTGGCCGAAAGGATTCATACGCCATTTCGCCTGACAGATTACTCACGAGTGTTCCTGCTCGGTTTGTCATAATTGTTTTTTTCCTCCGAAAAATGGAAATTGAAATTTTTGAGGCTATTTTAGCATAGAAATTTCAAGAAATCAACTTATTGTGAAAATAAAGAACGGAAGAAATTTCAGAAAAACGGCTTTTTGTGAAATTACTCAAGCAGAATTACCTTGGAAATTTCAAGTTTAGAATTTTATATTTTGATTTTGCCTTGACCCGGACGGATTGCCGCTGGAGCTGCACGAATAATTATGGGAGAGAAAAGAGCATATAAAGTCAGAAAGCCCGGTGGAGACCGGAAGAAGCTGAAGCCGGAGCAGGAAGGTCTGAAAGTCGGGATACGGCTTATGGTGGAAGTGTATAGTTTATGACGGAAATAAAATGAACTCCTGGAGTGCAAAAAAAGCCCTCGCTGTGTGTGATACACAGTGGGGGCGTTGGTCAGATTCTTTGCATGGTATTTCATTCTTTAAGAAACACTGCATGGTAAGGAAAAAGTGATTCAAAGTTAATGGGGGCAGAACCCATTAACATCAAGAATGAGGCAGCTAAGCCATATTTTATACAAATCCTCGCCTTCGGTAAGCTTTAATCCCGTAATTTCAATGATTTTTTGAATTCTGTAATTCATAGTGTTCCTGTGAATGTGAAGATGATTTGCTGCAGTTATTACATTGCGGAAGAAGAGATAGGTTTGCAATGTATCTAAATAATCGGTTCCGAATTCTTGATCATAGGCCTGTAATCTGAGTATTTCTGGAAGGCAGAAATAGTTCGGCTGACTATATTTTTTCAAAGTGGAAACCAGGTAAGGCATATTGTATTCCTGAAATCGATAGATATTCTGCCTTGGATTCTGCTTCATTCCAATTCGTAGAATCTCTAAGGATTGTTCTACAGATGCACTAAATTCAATGATATTTGAGAAATGGTGACTGCAACCAGCGGCCAGATGATAAGTTTGAAAGAAGTTATCCAAGTTATTGGCAACTGATTCCAGATCTTCGGTTTCAAGAAGCAGATATAAGATATTGCCGATACAGACTGCTTTATAGGTTGGATAAATCATACCAAGATGATTTTTGTAAGCAGTGATGGAACGTTCTTGATTGTCCGATTGGTACGCATCCCGGAAGCCAATAGCCATGGTATAGAAGTGTTCTCCCGGAATCCAGCCAAATCCTTTTGCCCGTAAATTAAATTCTTCCTGATTGCGGATGCGTCCGGAAATAAGTTCAAATAGAAGATTTTCACGATAACTGAGTGCAAAGCCTATTTTATTTCGCTCTAATTCTAACGATAGGACGTTTGCCAAAATATCTAGTATTTGACAATCGCCGTCTTCAAAGGGACGTTTCTGTGGAATCACTACGATCCAGCCAAAATATCGGTGCTCAATAACAATTTTTACAATCAGACGTTCTTTCTTCTCCTGATAATTAGAATGTTCAATAAAGGCATGTTCGGTTTGTTCGATACTGGGCAGAAGTGTTTTATAGTCGTATTTTTCGAATAGATCGGAGGTTACAAAATTGTGTTTGATGATGCATTGAATCAGTTCGTCATCAACTTTCTTTAGTTCGTTCAGATCAGACCAGTGAAGAACACGGGTGGATGTATCCGATAAAAATAAGGGGTTTTCGAGAAGTTCTGCACCTGTAGATAGGATGGTATTCACATCTTTACGGTTTATCAGGCATTGGCTGAGTTTGTAATGAGCTTCTTCGATTCGTCGCTCTACTTTTAGTATATGCTGCAGATGGAATGTAAGCTCAGTTTGAATGGTAGGTTCAGCCAGCATAACATAGTTTTCGATCCAATCAGGGATTTCTGTGTCATCTGTGCCGTTCGGCAAAATGATCCAAAGTATATTTTGGTTGTCTTTGGGGATTTGAAGGCAATCATCAGAATGAATAATATATGCGGTAGCTTCTGTAAATGTTTCTCTTACAGGGAGGTTGTTTTGAACGTGAAAAATTGGGGAATCTGGATAGAGGATGCTTTCTTTTTTTAAAGCGTGATAAGCAGAAAGCTTTTGCATGAATGATAGGAATGATAGCATAAGGGACTCCTTTCTACTTGTGCATTCTGCACAAGATGTTTTTTTGATATTGTATCAGATATACGAAGTAATCAGTTTATATTTTTTTTATAATCTGTTCATCAAAATAATTATTCTTAATCCTCATTTTATTACATTATTTTGATTTTGGCTACGGATATTTATATTCAACATTGATTGAAAAATCAGGAAGGAGTTGGAAGTATGGAAGAATTCTATTTGGTTAATGGTGAAATTCTGGATGTAAGAACAGGAAAATTTATCAAGGCAGATTTAAAAATTACTGGTAAGCAAATTGCATCAGTTCAGGAAAAGGCGCCGACTGAAGCAAAGAAGGTGGACTGCAGTGGAAAATATCTGATTCCAGGTATTATGGATGCTCATGTGCATCTTGTATGGGAAGGAACAGCCAAGGACCCCATGTATGAGACTGTACGGGACGGAAACTATTTAAATTTTGCCAAAGGTGTTTCTTCGGCGGAAAAATCCTTAAAGAACGGGGTAACGACTGTACGCGATTTGGGCTGTAATGATGATTGCTCGATTCCTCTGGCAAGAGCTGTGAATATTGGACTGATTAAAGGAAGTCATATTGTTCCGGCGGGAAGTGCAATTCAAGGTTCCTATGGACATTGTCCGATGATTGGCTATATTGCGAATACAAAGGAGCAGTTGATTGATAAAATTAAACGTTTGAAAGGTTATAATATCGAGATGAGCATTCCACCACTTCATTGGATTAAGATCATGGCGAGTGGAGGCGCAGCTGGATTGGAAGATGTAGGTCCATGTATGTATTCACCGGATGAGTTGAAGGCGATTACATATGAAGCACACCGTCTAAATATGAAGGTCGCAGCACATGCGCTTTCACGAGATGCTATTTCAAAATGTATTGATGCCGGAATTGATACAATTGAGCACGGAGGTGCATTAGATGAAGAACTTCTTCATAAGATGAAAGAAAATGGGCAGGTGTGGGTTCCGACTCTGCAGGTATATAAAGAACTGGCTCGAGGAAAAGGAATGATCGCAGATGTTATCGTAGAGAAGGCATCAGCTGTTGAGGAAAATCAAAAAAAGGCTTTTTCAGCAGCCATGAAAATCGGTACGAAGATTGTTGCGGGAAGTGATGCAGGTTCTCCGAATTTCGGCCCGCACCCATCCATATTTAAAGAATTAATTGCAATGCAGGAAAATGGAATGTCAGCTGTTCAGGTGATTCGCTGTGCAACTTTGGCTGCTGCGGAGGAACTTGGGGTGAAAGACAGAGGTGTTTTAGAAGAAGGAAAAATTGCAGACATTGTAGTTCTGGATGCCAATCCATTGGTAGATTTACATGCGTTTACAGAACATTTATCGGCGGTATATAAAGAAGGTCTTTTAGTATAGAATATGGAAAATGATATTGACATTAAAGGAGGATACATTATGCATGAATTAATTGCTCAGCCTAAAATGCTTCTGGTTGTTATTGTTTATTTACTTGCTCTGGTTGGAACGGGAGCTTATTTCGCAAAGAAAGCAGCTGTAAAAAAAGAAGGAAAAGAAGATTTTTTCTTAGCAGGAAGAGGCCTTGGAAAGATTGTAGCAGTTGGTACGATTTTGGCTACATATACAGGTGGTGGTACAGTAACCGGTGGTGGAAATAGCCTAGCTTTTAATTATGGATTGTGGAGTGGTTTGTTTTTTACGATTTGTCCGGTTATCAGTATGAGTGTTTTATGTTATCTGACCCCTAAAATCCGGGAAAGCAACTGCTACACGGTATCACAGCTTCTTGAAACGAAATATGGTTCTAAAGCTAGAACAATATCAGCGGTTATCATAGCACTTGCGATGGTTTCTATCGTTTCTTATCAGTATCGAGGTCTTGGATTTATTTTAAACGCTACAACCGGTATTCCAACTACTTATTGTACAATAATCTGTTGTGCACTTGTTATTGTACTAGCCCTTTCTGGTGGATTGAAGACAGTTGCTACGACAGATGCAATGTCCGCATTTTTGATGGTAGGTGGCCTTGCAATTGGCTTACCGGTTCTGATTAGTACAGTAGGTGGCTGGGATTGGGTTATTTCTTCTGCACAGGCCAACGATCCGGAAAGCCTTACGTTCTTCGGCGGTCAGACGCTTCTTAAATGGGTTGGCGGATATCTTCCGCTGATTCTTCTGACTTGTTCCGATCAGAACTATTATCAGAGAATTGTTGCAGCGAAGGATGTAAAAACAGCTCGTGTTGGTCTGATGGGTACTATGCTTGCTTGCTTTGTTATTATGCCGGTTGTTGCATGCTATGCATTCATTTCACGTCAGTATTTTGGAACCAGTATTGCAGCAGGACAGGCATTGATCGGTGCGGCAATACTTCTTCCTACGATTGTGGGCGGCATCGTACTTTCCGCAGCAGCAGCATTTACCATTACAACAGGTGATTCATATCTGTTATCTGCAGCAGCTAACTTCTGCATCGATTTATATAGTAAAATCAATCCGAATGCAACAGAGAAAGAAGAGCTTAAAGTCAGCCGTGCGTTCATTTTGATTGCAGGTGTTGTCGCTTATATTATTCTGACTTTCTTCCCATCGATTCTTGCAATTCAGTATTGGTCCTATACTATTTATGGAGCAGGAATTACACCGGCAGTTGTTGGAGCACTTGTATGGAAAAAAGCTACAAAAGCGGGAGGCATTTCATCTATGATTATTGGATGTGGATTAAGTGTAATCTGGGAGGCAACCGGTTCTCCGTTTGGATTGCAGACAATTTTTGTTGCATTCCCGATTGCTTTGATTACATTAATTGCGGTATCCTTAGCTACACAGCCAAAAAGTGAATGAAGTTAATGGGGTCAGACCCCATTAAGCGTTCAAGATTTCTTGGGAGAAATACTTCAAAGACAACATCAAGGTATAAGAAAAGCAGGTGAGGGGATCTTAAATGGTTTGCTCACCTGCTTCCTTTTTTGCGGATGCAATGACCGAATCCGGCAAATCCATCTTTTGAACGGATGGACAATTTAGGACCATATACCTTGCATCATGGGTTCGGATATGTTACATTTATCATATCAAGCATATATTTTTCTTTGTAAACATTTCAAGTATATCTTACATTCCAATCTAATTATGAATCTGAGAAAATCTTATGCTTATCCAATTAAGTAACAATTGAAAAGCAGGAGATTTTCGATGGGTTTTGCTCTGACTGTGAGGTGATGGGAGTGTTACAAAGCAGAAGAAATTCTCCTGACAGAAAGGAGAATTTATGAAAAAAGGAACTTACGCAAGAGCAAGGCGGGATCACAAGGACACGTTATTTCGGATGATATTCAGTATGAGGGAAAGTCTACGGAGTTTGTACAATGCAGTGAACCATTCGAATTATGCAGATCCGGCGGAACTGGAGCGCGTGGTGGTTCATCTGCGCGAGGGAAAGACGCTGACGGAGTCGCGAAAGCTGGCAGCGGCGGAAGCTGGGCAGTAGGAATCAAACTGGGTGAAAAAAATAAAAGGTTTATCAGCGAAAGCGCAGAAATGAAAATGAGCACCCTAGAAATGAAGGACTCAAAAATCGGCATATGACTTAAAAATAAAATTTGAATGACTCATTTATGAGCACATAAAAGCTCATAAATGAGTCATTTTTTTGCATTATGAAAAAAATGAGACAAGAACGAGTCATTCCTGGAAGGTTATCAAAAAAATAAATAAAAATTTTAATTCGACAAAAACCTTGTATTTACAAGGAAAACCTCGAATTTTTTGGAAAATAAAAAAGAAAAATATTAAATAAAATCGAAAAACGTAAAAGTTGGCACGGAACTTGCTGTATATATGAGTATCAAGCAAAAGTATCAAGCAAAAAGAAAAATATATTACATGGAGGGAACACATTATGAAAGTTGGCGTATTGAAAGACATCAAAGTAGGCGAGTACCGTGTCATCGCAACCCCGGCAGAGGTAAGCATGCTGGTAGGTGACGGCAATGAGGTTTACGTTCAGAAGGGCGCGGGCGAAGGTTCTGGATTCTCGGATGAGGCATATGTGAAAGAGGGCGCGAAGCTGGTTGATACAAAGGAAGAAATTTATGCAACCTGCGATTTCGTCGCAAAGGTAAAAGAGTTTGAACCGTGCGAGTACAAACTGCTCCGTGAAAACCAGATCGTATTTACCTGCATCCATCCAGCAGCACATCCGGAGGAGGTACAGGCACTTCTCGACAGCAAGTGTATTGCATTTACCGCAGAAGATTCCCACCGTTACGGTTCACCGAACTGTGAGGCAGCTGGTAAGGCGGGTGCACTCTTTGGCCTGGAATCCCTGCTCTCCATCAACGGCGGCAAGGGCAAATTCGTCAACGGTCTCGGCGGTGCTCCGGGCGTTAAGGCGCTGGTCATTGGAGGCGGCGTGGTAGGACGCGCAGCAATCTCTGTTCTTCATGCGCTGGGCGCGTGGGTAACGGTTATGGATATTAATATCGGAACCCTGCGTGATATCGGAAAACAGTTCAATGAGGAAGTCAACACCCAGATTTCCAACCGTTATAATCTGAAAAAGATTTTACCAGAGATAGATGTCGTATATAATTGTGTTAGATGGCCGAAGGATGCCAAAGAATACATGATCGACCGCGAGATGGTCCGCTCGATGGAGAAAGGTTCCGTTATCGTAGATATTAGCAACGATTATGGTGCAATCGAGACATTCCATGAGACCACCCATGAAAATCCGCGCTACATCGAAGAAGGTGTCGTACATTATTGCGTAAGCAACATTCCGGGCGCAATTTCCCAGTCTACCTCGATCGCATACGCAGCATCCGTACTGCCGCACTTCAGAAGCATCATCAACAATGGTGTGGCGCAGGCGTGTGCAAAGGATGGTTTCCTGCGCCGCAGCTTAACTGCCTACAAGGGATACTTAACCCATGAGGAGACAAGTGCTATCCAGGGCAGACCGTGGGTTCGTCCGGAAGACATCTTAGAGATCGCAGATCAGAAACTGGATCTGGCTCCGTCGGCAACCAAGAGCCATTCGGATAACTTTATCAAATTAGAGAAGTGATTTTTCAGATAAAGGATACCGGCAGAACGCTTTTCGTGAAACGTATGGGGATACGGATGAAAAGCGCTCTGCCATTTGAGGGGAGAATAGAAGCGCTTCCGGATGGGAAATAGCTGGAGGCGCATTTGATACAGAAGAATAGGAGGGGTATCTGTGAGTGTTACAGACATTTTAGTGGACTTTGCGATCGCATCGTTTTTTATCGCGGTTGGTCAGCTTTTACGTGCAAAAGTGCCGTTGGTACAGAAATTTTTCATTCCGCCAAGCATGATTGCCGGATTTATCGCGCTGGCACTCGGGGCGCAGGGACTGGGAATCCTGCCGTTTTCTGAAAATATTGGTTCTTATGCAAGTGTTCTGATTATCCTGATTTTCGCAGGTGTCGGAATTAATGGATTTTCTTTCAACAAGAAAGATTTTAAAGCGGAAATTGACCGGATTGGTTCTTATTTTTCCTATAAAGTGTTGGCACAGGCGATTCAGTTCTCACTGGCACCGTTGTTTAGTATTTTAGTAATTTCGAAATTATTCCCGAACATTAACTATGGCTTCGGTCTGCTGCTGGCAGCTGGTTTCTCCGGCGGACACGGAACGGCAGCGGCTGTTGGTACCGCGTTTGAGAGACTGGGTGATCTGGATGCAATGGATATCGCGATGACCTGTGCAACTGTTGGTATTTTATCGGGTATCTTTGGCGGTCTGTTCTTCATCAAGCTGGGAACGAAAAAGGGCTGGACCAAATATATGAAAGGCTTCAATCAGATCTCCGATGATCTGCGCTGTGGTCTGGTGCCCAAAAATGAGCGCAAGTCGATGGGCGAGGAAACTATTTCATCCAACGTCCTGGATCCGCTGGCATGGCATCTGGCAGTGATGCTGATCGCATCCGGTATCGGTGTGGGACTCAGCAAGGGAATCTATGCAGCGATCGGTCTGGATCTGCCGAATTACCTGATGGCATTTTTGACCGCGATCGTGATGTTCCTCGTTTTCCGAAAAGTCGGCGTCGGTGATTATATTGATGAAAATGTAGTGGGACGTATCTCCGGTACTGCGACGGATTATCTGGTGTTTTTCGGAATCGCTTCCATCAAACTGGCAGTTATCGTTAAATATGCAGCTCCGCTGGCACTTCTTCTGCTCTGCGGTATTGTAATCGTAGTGGCAACCCTGATGTTCTTTGGTCCGGCGATGAACCGCGGCAGCTGGTTTGAGCGCGCGATCTTCGTATTTGGCTATTCAACGGGCGTTTTTGCGATCGGCTTCATCCTTCTTCGAATCGTTGATCCGGAAAACCGCTCCAAGACGCTGAACGATACTGCATTTGCAGCGCCGTTTACAACTCCGGCAGAGATGTTTGCGTGGTCGATGGGACCGATGATGCTCTTAAATGGCAGCCATTGGAAGTTTATCGGCATCTATTTGGTAATCATGGCAGCATGCATCATCGCAAATATCGTATTTAAATGGTGGTGGCTGAAACTTCCGCTGGATCGCCCAGGTGTGGAGGAGATCGGATAAACTTGTCTTTGCCTGTTTCCTCTGATACACTTGGAACAGGTGTAAACATAACACCGTTGTCAGGCCGGATGAACGCAGATTCAAGTCGAACGTCCGTGAGACTTGGCGCGTGATTCCGGTCAGCGGTGTTTCAGACAGGGGAGAAATGCATGGAGTTTTTAAGACAGTTATTTCATGGAAAAGGATATATTGACGGAATCACGATCATCAACCTGGATGGCGAGATTCTGTTTTCAGCAAAGTTAAATAGTAAATTTTCAAACCGGAAAGAGAGAGAAGCTTACCAGGCGCTGGTGGGACAAAATTTTTTCGATGTATTTGAAAACCTGAACGCTAAGAACAGCAGCATGATCCGAGCGATGGAGGTCGGACTGCCGGTTTACGTGGAAAATCAACTGCTTCAGACCAAGGGGCAGGAGGGCATCCATATCAGCTCTCTTTCGATTCCGATCAAGAGCGGGCGCGCCGTGGTGGGCGCGATCGATCTGTCGATGGAGGAGATGACAGACGGCGAGGAAGAGCCGGAGAGTGTGGAACTGACTTCGGAACAGATCCCGGTCGGCGGCGCTGGAAAGCTGAAAAAACACAGCGGCGCATCTTTTACGATGGAAGATATCATCGCAGTGGATGAAAAAATGAAAAATGCCAGAGACTATATACCGGTGGTGGCGGCGTGCGATCTGCCGGTTATGATCTATGGGGAAACGGGAACCGGAAAAGAGGTGTTTGCACAGTCGATCCACAATGCCAGTGAACGGAGGGATAAACCGTTTATCGCGCAGAACTGTGCGGCGTTGCCGGATACCTTGCTCGAAAGTATCTTATTTGGAACGTCCAAGGGCGCGTTTACCGGGGCAATGGAAAATAAGGGACTCTTTGAGCTGGCGGACGGCGGAACGCTGTTCCTCGACGAGATCAACTCGATGCCTCTGTTTTTGCAGTCAAAGCTTCTGCGGGTTCTGCAGGACGGCAGTTTCCGCAGCCTGGGCGGCAGTGAGACGAAACGCACGAATGTGAAGATCATTGCGGCGACCAATGTGGAACCGCTTGAGGCGATCGAGAAAGGACAGCTTCGGCGCGATATTTATTATCGTCTGAGCATGATGTCGATCCGGATTCCGCCGCTGCGGGAACGGAAGGCGGATATTGGACATTTTGTCAAGTTTTATGTAAACAAACACAATGGCACGTTCCACAAGCAGGTTCAGTATGTGTCAAAGGATCTGCTAAAAAAACTGGAAGAATATGACTGGCCGGGCAATGTCCGGGAGCTGGAACACGTGATCGTTTACGGCATGAGCATGGTGGACGAGACGAGCGCCCTGCTCCAGTATAAAGACATCAAGGGAAAGCTTCTGCTGGAGAAGCAGGCGGACAGGAAAAAGGCGCCGGAAAGCCTGGAAGAAGTTCCAAAACTCTGCTCGTCGCTTCGTGAGGCGGTGGCTGCCTATGAGGAAAAACTGATTTGGCAGGCGTTGGAGGCGGCGCACGGAAATATATCTGAGGCAGCGCGGATTCTGGATGTGCCGAGGCAGACGCTGCAGAGAAAGGCGAGCCAGCTGCGGGGCGAAAAGGCGAAGGAAAAACAGGAAAAAGAAATCTGAGCGATGGAGGATAGATACGGAAAATTGAGGACGATGCGGGAAGCGGAATCAGCCCGGAAAGGATGGAACGCTCAGACAGAATAACAGGAGGAAATGCAGAAATGGAGAAATACATTGGAAAATATTCTGTAAAAGATTTTTTATATCTGATTCTGGGCGCATTTATCTACAGTATCGGCACGCACAGCTTTATTGAGACGGCGAATATTGCGCCGGGCGGTGCGGTCGGCGTGGCACTGATGTTAAACCATGTGACGAACCTGCCGGTCGGACGGCTGACACTGATGGTCAATGTGCCGCTTTTAATATTGGCGTGGTTTCATTTGAGCCGTGCCTTTGCGCTGCGGACGGCGTTTGCGTGCGGAATCTGTTCGGTGGTGCTTGACTACGTGATCGCCCCGGTCTTTCCGGTTTATATGGGCGACCAGCTTATGGGAAGTCTCTACGGCGGCATTCTGGTCGGCGTCGGCATGGCGTTCATCTTTCTGTCCGGTTCGACGACGGGCGGCAGCGATGTGGTCGGCTACCTGCTCCAGAAGAAATATCCGCATGTCTCGATCGGGCGCGCCCTGATGATGATCGATGGAATCATCCTCTCCACCTCGATCTTCGTCTTTGGAAATGTCGATGCGGCACTGTTCGGACTGATTTCCCTGTACGCGCAGACGAAGGTCATCGACATGATCATCTACGGAAATGATGCCGGAAGCGAGGCGTCGATCGTGACGAAATACCCGCAGAAAATCGCAGAACGTGTCATTAAGGAAATTGACCGTACGGTAACGCTGCTTCCGGGCAAGGGCGGCTACAGCGGCGAGGACACGACGGTGGTTTTATGTACCGTCCGCAAAACGGAGTTCAATCGTTTAAAACGAATTATTGCGGAGACGGATGAGAATGCGTTTGTGATTGTGAAGGAAACCTCGGGCATTTTTGGACTTGGGTTTAAGGATGTAGCGGAGGCACAGCAGTAGGAGCCGGGATTGGAATTAGAAAATAGCGGGATATGCCGCGAACAAGGCGAATATAGATATTATAAGAATGCATCAGGAGCGGTGCACTTGAACGAATGGTTTGAAACACACTCGTTTCTAAAACAAATGCGAAGGCGGCTGTCAGTGGAATTGGCAGTCTGCCTTCTTTTATTTTGCGGCGTCTTTCTGGCGGCACGGTATGCGGGGCTGGCGTCAGCGGGGGCGGACGCTGTGCTTGGGAAGAAAAAGCCGGTTGTTTTCTTGGACGCCGGACATGGGGATTTTGATCCGGGAAAGGTGAGTGTGGACGGAAGCCTGGAAAAGGACATCAATCTGGCGATCGCGAAGCGCCTGAAATGGTATCTGGAGCAGTCGGATGTGGAGGTCGTGATGAGCCGGGAGGATGACCGGGGACTTTACGATACGTCAGCCGGAAGCCGGAAAATGTCCGACATGAAAAACCGCTGCGCCCGCGTCGAGGAATCCGGTGCGGATCTGGTCGTCAGCATCCACCAGAACAGCTACCACCAAGAGGACGTATCCGGCGCTCAGGTATTTTATTACCGGAAGTCGGAGAAGGGAAAACGGCTGGCGGAAATACTGCAGAAGCGCTTCGACTATGCGCTGGGAGACCAGAACCGCAGAAAAGCCAAACCGAATGACAGCTATTACCTCCTGCTCCACGTCAAATGCCCGATTGTTATTGTCGAGTGCGGATTTTTGTCTAACTGGAAAGAAGCGGCGCTGCTGAAAACAGAAGAATATCAGGACCGCGTGGCGTATACGCTGCATATGGGGATCATGGAGTATCTGAATGGGCGCTGAAACCTTGAACTGGCGAGGAATCTTGTGTATACTAGGAGTACTTAGCGAGGTATTTTCGAGCTTAGTACGGAAGATAGATTTATTCATTGTAAGATAGTAGAAAGAAGAATCAATATGCAAAACGAAACCAAAAAAGAACTTCACACCCAGATGTGGAAGATAGAAAATCCAAAGGACTTTACGGCGCATGACCGGGAGGTGCTTGAGAAGGCGGCAGCGATCATCCGCGCGGGCGGTCTGGTGGCATTTCCGACGGAAACGGTGTACGGATTGGGGGCGAATGCGCTGGATGAGGCGGCAGCGAAGAAGATTTATGCGGCGAAGGGACGCCCGTCTGACAACCCGCTGATCGCGCATGTGTCCTGTCTGGAGGAGATCGCGCCGCTGGTATCGAATATGCCGGAAAATGGCAAAAAGCTTGCAAAGGCATACTGGCCGGGACCGATGACGATGGTATTTCCTAAGAGCGCGATCGTGCCGTATGGAACGACCGGCGGGCTTGACACGGTGGCAATCCGGATGCCGTCTGATCCGATCGCGGCAGAGTTAATCCGTCTGTCCGGCGTGCCGATCGCGGCTCCGAGTGCGAATACATCGGGACGCCCAAGCCCGACGCGTGCGGATCACGTGCTTCAGGATATGGACGGAAAGATCGATGCGATCATCGACGGCGGTCCGGTTGGAATTGGTCTGGAATCGACGATCGTGGATGTTACGGAGGAAATGCCGATGGTTTTAAGACCGGGTGCGATTACCGTGGAGATGCTGCGTGAAACGGTCGGGGAAGTCGGCATTGATCCGGCGATTTTAGGACCAGTCAGCGCGGACGTGCGCCCGAAAGCACCGGGAATGAAATACCGCCATTATGCACCGAAAGCCGATCTGACACTGGTCGAGGGCGAGACGGAGGCAGTTGTGGAGACGATCAACCGCCTGGCAGGCGAAAAGCTGGCAGAAGGGCGCAAGGTTGGAATTATCTGCACGGACGAGACGAAAGACCGTTACCCGGCGGGGATGCTGGAAAGCATCGGTGCGCGGGCGCGTCAGGAGACTGTTGCACACAACCTGTATGCGGTTCTGCGCGATTTCGACGATCGTGGCGCGGAATATATCTTTTCGGAAGGATTTTCGGAAGACAATTTAGGACGGGCGATTATGAACCGGCTCAATAAGGCGGCTGGCTATCATATTTTGAAGGTGTGAGACGATGCGGTACTTATTGGCGGCGATTAATGCCAAATATATACATTCAAATCTGGGAATTTACAGCCTGAGACGGTATGCGATGGAGCGGCTGGGGCTGGGACAGAAGGATGAGCAGGGTGCGGCTGTTGGAATGGAAATGGTTTCGGAGGCAGCAGAAGGCGCGAATCGAACGAAAACCGTGTCGGAAATCCAGATCGATCTCGGCGAGTACACCATCAACCACCAGATGGATCAGATTCTGCAGGATATTTACCGGAGAAAACCGGATGTGGTGGGATTTTCCTGTTATATCTGGAATATCGTTTACGTGAAGGAACTGATCCACGATTTAAAAAAGGTTCTTCCGCAGGTCCGCATCTGGATGGGAGGTCCGGAGGCTTCGTATGACGCGGTTCACCTGATGGATGAGCTGCCGGAGGTCGAGCTGATCATGCAGGGCGAAGGCGAGGAGACCTTTACGCGGTTGGTGGAGGCGTGTGAGTGCGGGACGGAGGTTTGTTTTTCAGAGCTCCCAGGCATTGTCCTACGCCGTTCGGATGGCACCATCGAGGTCCATCGTCCGGCGCCGCTCATGAATCTGGACGACATTCCATTTTCCTACGGAGATTTAAGCGGGCTGGAACACCGCATTATCTACTATGAGAGCAGCCGTGGATGCCCATTTTCCTGTAGTTACTGTCTGTCCTCGATTGATAAAAAAGTGCGGTTCCGCAGCCTTTCGCTGGTGACGAAGGAACTGCAGTTTTTCCTTGACCGGAAGGTGCCGCAGGTAAAGTTCGTAGACCGGACGTTTAACTGCAAAAAGAGCCATTCGATGGCAATCTGGCAGTATTTGCTGGAACACGATAATGGAATTACCAACTTCCATTTTGAAATTTCATCGGATCTTCTGGATGATGACGAGCTGGCGCTGATGAAACAGATGCGTCCGGGGCTGATTCAGTTGGAAATCGGTGTGCAGACGACGAACCTGGTGGTTGTGAAGGAGATCCGGAGGACGATGGATCTAGACAAGGTGGCGCGCCGTGTGGCGCAGGTCAACACCTTTGGCAACATCCATCAGCATCTCGACCTGATTGCGGGGCTTCCGTATGAGGATATCGAGAGCTTTCATCGTTCCTTCAACGATGTATACAAAATGGAGCCGGAACAGCTTCAGCTTGGCTTTCTGAAGGTGCTGAAAGGTTCCTATATGGAAGAAATGAAGCAGAAATACGGTCTGCTCAGCCAGAGCAAGCCGCCGTATGAGGTGCTTAGAACCAACTGGCTTTCCTATGAAGAGGTGATCCGTCTCAAGGGTGTGGAAGAGATGGTCGAGGTCTATTACAACAGCGGGCAGTTCCGCCGCACGATGAAATGCCTGTCGCAGGAATGGGGCGATGCGTTTGATTTGTATGACCGCCTGGCGGCATTTTATGAGGAAGAGGGACTGAATGGAGTGAGCCATAACCGGCTGGCACGGTATGAGATTTTGTATCTGTTTATTCAGAAATGGGGAAACAAAGAAATTTCCTATCAGGATCTTCTCATTTATGACCTCTACCTCCGTGAAAACGTCAAGAGCCGTCCATCTTTTGCCCCGGATCCGTCGGAGTGGAAGAACGAGACGAAGCAGTTTTTCATGCGCGAGGCGAAGGAATGCCGTTATTTGAAGGGCTACGAGGCATACGATTCCAGGCAGATGGCGAAAATGGCGCATTTAGAGCGGATGGAAGACGGAAGCTTTGTGCTGTTTGATTACAAAAACCGGGATGCTCTGTTTGGCAATGCGGCGGCATTTTCCATTTCCCAGGATGAAATACAGTGAGAAATGGGATTTTCCAGAGAAAGACAGGAAAAAGAAATTGCGGATGGCGGCAGTCTGAACATCTGCGAACGAGAAGAAATGTAAGACAGCCATATTTTAAATTAGATGGATAGTAAACTGTTCAGTAGGTCTGTGCATTTACTGCGCTGACCGTACGAAAACATGGGCCAGCAGGCAAAAATCCCATTGCCGTAGGCAATTTTTAATGGATTTTTGCGCGTGACTGTGAAGGTACTGAACAGTTACGATGGATAAATAAAATGGAAAAAACAGACAATTCTTATATAGCGATTGACCTGGAGACAACAGGGTTAAATCCCAAAACCGAGCGGATCATCGAGATTGGCGCGGCGCGGGTGGAAGATGGAACCGTGGTGCAGACGTATTCGACGTTTGTCAACCCGGAGCGGGAACTGGATGCGCGCATCCGGGAGCTGACGGGAATCTGTGACGATGATTTGAAGGATGCGCCGGTGCTGGATACAGTTTTGCCGGAACTTCTGGCATTCTGCGGGGAGCTGCCGCTTTTGGGGCATCATGTTATCTTTGATTTCAGCTTTCTCAAGCGGGCGGCGGTCAACCGGAAGTATACATTTGAGCATGCGGGGCTTGATACCTTGAAAATCTGCCGCCATTTTATGCCGGAGGAGGAAAAGAAGAATCTGGCAGCCGCGTGCCGGTATTTTGCGGTGGATCCGGGCGAGAGCCATCGGGCACTTTCGGATGCGCTGGCGGCGCACCATCTGTATCAGGAGCTTAAAAACAGGTATTTTCTGGAAGTGCCGGAGGTGTTTGCACCGCAGCCTTTGATTTACAAGGTAAAACGCGAACAGCCCGCGTCAAAAAAGCAAAAAGAAGTCTTGCGGGAATTACTAAAATATCATAGAATAAATTTATCTGCGCAGATTGATTCGCTTTCGAAAAATGAGATTTCGAGACTTACGGATCAGATTATCGCGCAGCATGGCAGAATGCAGAAGAGGTGAGAGATATGTTTAAATTTTCAAATCAGAAAACACGCCAGATCGTATCGGCGGTTGTTATTATAATCGTAGTAGTAGCGATGGTAGCGGGAACCATTTTGGCAGGTCTTATGATGTAAAGGTTCGGTAGATGATGAAAAAAAGAAATTGGATGGCAGGCGTATGCGGCGCGGCAGTGATTGGCCTGCTTATAGCCGGTACGGGCACCGCGTCAGCGGGGACGATTCCCACGGGCTTTCAGGTAGGTGGGTTTGATCTTTCCGGGATGACACGGGAAGAGGCGGATCAGACGATTGAGAAATCGATCGGGGAGATGGAAAATCAGACCATTTCGATCCGGGTAGAAGGTCATGAGGTTCAGACGACGGCGGCGGAGCTGGGATTTTCCTGGGTCAACCAGAACGAGATTGATGAGGAAGTGGAGAAACTTTCCGGCGGAAATCTTCTGCGCCGGTATCTGAATCAGAAGGAATTAGAGCAGTCCGGTGTGGATCTGCAGATTGAGACAGCGGTCGATGAAGCGAAGGTTGCCGAGTTTGTGCAGACCCGGTGCGCGGAATTTACGACAGCGCCGCAGGACGCCGTGATCACGCATGAAAATGGAGTCTTTCAGGTTAGCCAGTCTTCGGCGGGACAGGAAGTGGACATAGATGCGACGACAAAAGCACTGAATGAGGCGCTCGCGGGCGGTCTTTCGGAACCGGTTTCGGTGGATGCAACAGTCAAAAATGCAGAGCCGACCCGCACGACAGAGGCATTATCTACGATTCAGGATGCACTTGGAACATTCAGTACCGGATTCAACACGGGAAATGTGTCGCGTTCCAAGAATCTGCGGAACGGTGCGGCGAAGATCAACGGCACGGTTCTGATGCCGGGAGAAGAATTTTCGGCTTATACATGGCTGACCCCATTTACGGTGGAAAATGGCTATGCATCGGCAGGTTCCTATGCGAACGGTCAGGTAGTCGATACGGTCGGCGGTGGCGCCTGCCAGATCTGCACGACGCTCTACAATGCAGCGCTTCTGGCGGAGATGGATATCACCCAGCGCCAGAATCATTCGATGATTGTTACTTACGTTCCGGCATCGCAGGATTCGGCGATTGCGGGTACTTATAAGGATCTGAAATTTAAAAATCCATACGATACCCCGATCTATATGGAAGGGGCAGTGAACGGCGGGACTATTTCATTTACGATATATGGAAAAGAGACACGGCCGGCAAACCGGACGATCAAATACGTTTCGGAGACACTGTCGAAGAAGGATCCGGGCGAGCCGATCACAAAGGTGGACGCATCTTTGAAGCCGGGTGCGAGGGTGAAGGAACAGTCGGCGCACTATGGGCTGCAGTCACGGCTCTGGAAATACGTCTACGTGGACGGCGTGGAGACGGAGAAAACCTTGCTGCAGACGGATACCTATATGGCATCGAAGGCAATCTACCGTGTAGGTCCGGCCGTTGCAGCTGCGGCACCGGCGGTTCCGGCTGGACCGCAGCCTGAGACACCGCAGCCTGAGACACCACAGCCGGAAAATCCGGTTCCGGCACCGACGGAAGCACCGGCAGCACAGGAGCCGACCCCGGCACAGCCGCAGGGACCAGCCGGTCCGGCGCAGGAAGCAGCGCCGCCGATGGAGTGATAGCTTATATCGGATCATATATAGTGATGGTATGAGAGCAGAGATTTGTGGTAACATGGCGTGGTAAACGCAGAAAATTACTGTACTTGAATGTGAAGCTGGGAAAGGAATCAGAATGAACATAAAAGATGAAATTTTCGAGGTATACGGGGAGATGAAAGCCGAGCAGGATCTTCTGGCGGTCGGTTACACCGCGCTTCTTGGTACCTCGATGGCGGCAAAAAGCGGCGAGGCGGCGCTTTTGAACCGATTTTCTGCACGGTATGTGAGAGAATGCCAGAATCTCTATGAGAAATGGAATCCGTCTCCGCTTCTGGAGGCATTTGCTGCACATAAAGAGCGGAAAGTGCTGACCCGTCTCGGCGCATCTGCGTGGTATCCGGCGGGCGGGGGCGGCGTCATGGCAGCGCTGTGGCATTTTTTTGATGGATTCGGACTCGGATTTGAGATGGATCTTAGGAAACTTCCGATCCGCCAGGAGACGGTGGAGGTCTGCGAGGTATTTGACCTCAATCCATACCGTTTACAGTCCCAGGGCTGCATTCTGCTGACGGCGTCTAGCGGTCCGAAACTGCTAAAGAATCTGGAGAGAGAGGGCATTCCGGCGGCGCTCATCGGTCGGACGCGCACCGCGATCGGACGCGAGATTTACAGCGGCGAAGTACATAGCTTTCTTGACCGGCCAAAACCGGATGAGATAGATAAAATGAAAGACTTACCAAAATCCCATTAACAGGAGGTAGTAAAGTGAGAGAGAGAATTTTAGCGGTCATTGAAAAAAACAGCCGCATCAGCGTCAAAGAGCTGGCGGATTTACTCGGGGAAAATGAAGCTGCGGTCGCGGCGGAGATCGCCGAAATGGAAAATGAACATATCATCTGCGGTTACCATACCCTGATTAACTGGGATAATACAGATGAGGAGAAGGTCATTGCACTGATCGAAGTAAAGGTAACGCCGCAGCGCGAGATGGGCTTTGACAAGATTGCCGAGAGAATCTATCAGTACAGCGAGGTGACTTCGGTATACCTGATGTCCGGCGGCTATGATTTTACCGTTATGATCGAGGCGAAAACCATGCGTGCAGTTGCACAGTTCGTGGCAGAAAAGCTTTCCACGATCGATTCTGTGCTGAGTACCGCGACCCATTTTATTCTTAAAAAATACAAAGACCATGGTACCGTTCTCTGCGACGGGCCTCAGGATGAAAGGATGTTGATTGTTCCGTGAGAAACCCATTATCAGATACGATTGTAAATATTCCGCCGTCCGGAATCCGGAAGTTTTTTGACGTTGTCAGCGAGATGAAGGGCGCGATCTCCCTGGGCGTGGGCGAACCGGATTTTGATACACCGTGGCATATCCGCGAGGAGGGCATTTATTCGCTGGAAAAAGGACGTACCTTCTATACGTCGAACTCTGGTTTAAAGGAACTGCGCCAGGAGATCTGCCATTATCTGAAACGTCGTCAGCGCCTTGAGTATGATCCGAATACAGAAGTGATGGTAACGGTCGGCGGCAGCGAGGCGATTGATATCGCCCTGCGCGCGATGCTCAATCCGGGCGATGAGGTTCTGATTCCGCAGCCGAGTTACGTTTCCTATGTGCCGTGTACGGTGCTGGCGGGCGGTACGCCGGTCATTATCGAGCTGGAGGAGAAGGATGAGTTCCGTCTGACGCCGGAGAAGCTGCTGGAGAAAATCACACCGAAAACAAAGGTGCTGATTCTTCCATTCCCGAACAATCCAACGGGCGCGATCATGAACCGCACCGATCTGGAGGCGATCGCGAAGGTGATTGAGGAGAAGGATCTGTTTGTGCTGAGTGATGAAATTTATTCCGAGCTGACCTACAGCGGCAAGCACGTTTCCATCGCGGAGATTTCCGGGATGCGTGACCGCACGGTGCTGATCAACGGATTTTCCAAGGCATATGCGATGACCGGGTGGCGTCTCGGCTATGCGGCGGCTCCAGCGCTTATCTTAAAACAGATGCTGAAAATCCATCAGTTTGCGATTATGTGTGCGCCGACCACCAGCCAGTATGCAGCGGTTGACGCCCTGCGGAATGGCGATGAGGACATTGCCCGCATGAAGAAAGCCTACGATGAGCGCCGCCGCTATCTTTTGAGAGAGTTCCGGGTGCTTGGCATGGACTGTTTCGAGCCGTATGGAGCATTTTATATGTTCCCGTGCATCAAACGGTTTGGCATGACCTCGGATGAATTCGCAAACCGCCTGTTACAGGAAGAGAAGCTGGCGCTTGTGCCGGGCACCGCGTTTGGAGACTGCGGCGAGGGCTATCTGCGTGTTTCCTATGCGTATTCGCTGGAGGATCTGCAGAAGGCGATCGAGCGCATCAAGCGGTTTGTGGCACGGCTGGATGGAGAGAAGAAATGTTAAATATTGTACTCTATGAACCGGAGATGCCGATGAATACAGGAAATATAGGACGAAGCTGCGTGGCAACGAACACGCGGCTTCATCTGATCGAGCCTCTCGGTTTTAAATTGAATGATAAAATGGTAAAAAGAGCGGGTCTTGATTACTGGCCGCATCTGGACGTGACAGTTTACAGCGATTTTAAAGATTTTCTGGAGAAGAATCCGGGCGCGCGCCCATATATGGCGACCACGAAGACGACGCAGGTGTATACGGACGTTCACTACGATCCGGACTGCTATATCATGTTCGGACCGGAAAGCCGCGGCATCCCGGAAGAACTCCTGATCGAAGACCCGGAGCGCTGCGTCCGCATCCCGATGTGGGGTGAGACGCGCTCTCTGAATCTGTCAAACTCGGTGGCGATCATTCTGTATGAGGCGCTGCGGCAGAATGGGTTTGAGAAGATGAATACGGAGGGGCATCTGCATCACCTCCAGTGGAAATAAGGTGGATTCTGTCCCACACGTACGTCATCAACGTCTCAGATGAAACAGGAATTAGTGGCACCAAGTCCCACAGGCACTGATATTTCCGTCGCATTCGGCGTCGGAGTCAGTGCCATTTTTATTGTTGTCCGGCAGGTGGACGCCGCAGGATGGTCCGTTATTTCCGCTCCGGTCAAAGTGAAGCATTCCGTTTAAGAAGTCTTCGACGCGGTCTTTAGGAGCGCCTTTGGCGCCGCCGAGAACCTGGATGCTGGTTTCGCGCAGGGCGATCATCATCGGGATCGGAAGGGCGTCGCAGAGGAGGACGGCAGTATTTTCTTTTTTCAGAAACTCGACCAGCGCGCCGGGATCGTTTGCATAGGTCTGTTTCACGGTTTTGGTGGAAATAATCTCATCGTCAACTACATCAAAAATTAAAAATTCTTTCACCTGAGCCAGGTGGGAGCAGATTTCTCCGTTTTCATAAGGGACTGCAATTTTCATGAGTGACCTCCTTTTTTAGAGATAGTATAGCGCTTAGAATTGAAAAATCAATATAAATGTATATGCTATTTATGAAAAAATATATAATAGACATATATGGAGGTGGCTTGTATGGATGAAGTAAATATTGAGAAGAATGAAAAGAAGGATGCGTTACTGATAGCAATCGAAGAAGGAAGAACGATTGTAAAAGATCCAAATGCACCGAGATATTCCAGTATGGAAGGCTTAAAAGCGGCATTGGAAGTATAATATCTTTGATAGAAAAAGAGAGCCAGCAGAATGCACTTCTGTTGACTCTTTTTTGCAAATATGATTTGAAAAACGGCACACCGCTTAATCCGACTTAACTTCTTTCCACAAACTATTATAAAGCTCGTCCGCCTCATCCCCAAGATACCGGTAAACCTCGCAGTTTTTCAGCTGCTTTGCATCTGGGAAGACGGCTTTGTTGTTCTGGATTTCTTCGTCCAGCATTTCCTTGGCTGCCTTGTTTGGCGTCGCGTAGGTAATGTACTCAAAGTTTTTGACTGCGACATCCGGGCGGCAGAGGAAATTGATCCATTTTTCTGCGTTTTCCTTATTTTTCGCATTTTTCGGAACTACCCAGGAATCGAGCCAGACGTTGGTTCCCTCTTCCGGGATCACGTATTCCAGGGAGAATGGGAGGTTCTGCGCGGCTACCTCATCCTGAATGTACATGATCTCGCCGGAGTAGATGACGCCGATGGCTGCCTCGCCGCCGATCATCTTATCGCGCACCTGATCGATGACGTAAGCCTGTATGAGCGGTTTCTGGTCAATCAGATCCTGCTTTGCCTGCTGGAGTTCGGTTTCATCGGTCGAGTTGGCAGAGAAGCCGTCTTTTTTGAGCGCTACCATGAAAGCATCGCGGACGCTGTCCTGCATCAGGATCTCGCCTTTATAAGCCGGATTCCAGAGATCGGACCATTTGGTCGGAACCGGAAGTCCTTTTTCTTCGATGAGCTTCGTATTATAAAGAATACCGACGGTTCCCCAGGTGTATGGCACGGAATATTTGTTTTCCGGGTCGAACTGCTTGGACATTTCCATGTACTGCGGGTCAATGTTTTTGATATTTGGAATATTGTCAAAGTTGAGTTCGGCAAGCAGGTCATTTTCCTCCATTTTCTGAATCATGTAGTCGGAGGGGCAGACTGCATCGTAGTTGACGCCGCCGGCTTCGATGACCGGATACATTTCTTCCAGTGTCTCAAATACGTCGTAGGTAACCTTGATTCCGGTTTCCTGTTCAAATTCCTCAATCAGGTCCGGATCAATATATTCGCCTGCATTGTAGACGTACAGTTCGTTTGAATGAGTCGTGGTGTAGCGGCTGTAGGTGCTGACACCAACGACAAGCAGAATCAGCGTGCAGGCAAGTCCCAGAACGCCGTTCTTGATCTGGTTGTTGCGTTTGCGGCGCTTGATGGTCTCTGTGTCAATCACAGTCGCATTGCCGGTGGATTTTTTCTCCGGGGCAAAGTTGGTGATCACCAGGAGCACCAGGACTGCCACGAAAATCAGCGTGGACAGGGCGTACATCGTCGGCTGGATGCCTCGGCGCACCTGGCTGTAGATCAGGGTGGATAAGGTATCCATACCGGCACCTCTTGTAAAGTGCGTAATGATAAAATCATCGAGGGACATCGTAAATGCCATCAAAAAGCCGGAGAGGATACCCGGGACGATGTCCGGAAATACGACCTTGAAGAAAGCATATAGCGGGCTGGCGCCGAGATCCAGAGCGGCTTCGTAGGTGTACCGGTTCGTCTGCTTGAGTTTCGGCATGACACTTAATATCACATATGGAATATTAAATGTGATATGCGCGATCAGCACGGTTTTAAATCCGAGAGAGATACCGAACGCGATAAATGCCAGCATCAGGGAGATACCGGTTACGATATCGGAGTTCAGCATCGGGATGTTGTTGATTCCCATGACGATGGTGCGCGGAATCCGTTTCATGCTGTTGATGCCGATGGCGGCGATCGTGCCGATGACGGTCGCGATCAGAGCCGACGCAAACGCGATGAGCAGCGTATTGTTTAAGGCATTCATGATGGCGGAATCCTGGAACATCTGCGTATACCAGCGGGTGGTAAAACCGCCCCAGACGGTTCTCGATTTTGTGTTGTTAAAGGACAAAACGATCATGGTCACGATCGGGATGTATAAAAAGAGCAGGATGAGCGCCAGGTAAAAGTCCTGGAAAAACTGTTTTAAGTGGTTATGTTTCATCAGAACGCATTGCCCTCCCCTTCTTTATCGTATTTGGCGATGAGCGCCATACTCAGTAAAATGAAAATCATCAGAACCAGCGAGAGACCGGAACCTAAGTGCCAGTTGCTTCCCTTGGTGAACTCCTGCTCGATGACATTTCCGATGAGCAGGATCTTGCTGCCGCCTAAGAGACTGGAAATAACGAAGGTTGTCAGCGCCGGGACAAATACCATGGTAATGCCGCTGATGATGCCCGGGATGCTGAGCGGAATCCAGATGTGAATGAGTGTCTGGAAATTGTTTGCACCCAGGTCTTTGGCGGCGTTGATGGTATTGTCGTCGATCTTTGCCAGCACATTATAAATCGGGAGAATCATGAAAGGCAGGAAGTTGTATACCATACCCAGAATGATCGCCCACGGGGTATTGATGATGGCAATATTTGGCAGATGGAGAAAGGAAAGAATGCCGTTGATAACGCCATTTTTCTCCAGGAGCGTCTGCCACGCGAGGGTGCGGAGCAGGAAATTCATCCACATCGGAAGGATGAAGACGAATACCATGAAGCTGCCTGCCCCAATGCCACGGCGGCGCAGCACTAAAGCCAGCGGATAGGACAAAAGCAGGCAGATGGCGGTCGCAGCCAGAGACAGACCCAGGGATAAGAGCAGCGCCTTCATATGCTCCGGTGTCGTGATGGAACAGACATTTGCCAGTGTAAATGCCCCGCTTTTGGTTGTCAGACCGTAGTATACGATCAGCAGGAGCGGGATGATGGTAAAACCGATCATCCAGAGAATATAAGGACCGGCGAAGAGCCGTTTCACGTTTGATTTCATGCTAAGTCCGACTCCTTTCTATTCATTGACGCCCACAGCTTCCTCGTCCTCTGACGCCGGCTTGTTCATGATCTGGATGTCAAACGGGTCTACATGGATGCCGACCTTCTCGCCGACCGGGAACATATCCGTGCTGTGAACCAGCCATTCATAGCCGTCCGGTGTGGTGACTTCCATCTCATAGTGGACGCCCTTGAAAATCAGGTGGGTGACAATGCCCTGCAGCGTGCCTTCCTCCGGTTTTACGAGGTCGATGTCCTCCGGGCGGATGACAACGTCTACCGGTTGGTTTGTTCCGAATCCCTTATCGACGCAGGCAAATTTCGCACCGAAGATTTCAACCAGCTCGTCGTGGATCATCAGACCGTCCACGATGTTGCTCTCGCCGATGAAGTCGGCAACGAATGCGTTTTCCGGCTCGTTGTAGATCTGTTCCGGGGAACCCATCTGCTGGATATAACCCTGGTTCATGACAACGATGGTATCGGACATCGTCAATGCCTCTTCCTGATCGTGGGTAACATAGATAAAAGTGATGCCTAACTCATTTTTCAGACGGATCAGCTCGTACTGCATGTCCTGGCGCAGTTTTAAATCTAGGGCACCGAGCGGCTCATCGAGAAGCAGGACCTTTGGCTCGTTGACAATCGCACGCGCAATGGCGATACGCTGCTGCTGACCGCCGCTCAAAGAGTCAATGCTGCGATGCTCAAAGCCGTCTAGGTTTACAAGCTTTAAAGCGTACTTAATTTTGTCATCAATATATGCTTTTGATTTATTCTTAATTTTTAGCCCAAATGCGATATTATCTGCGATGCTCATATGCGGAAACAGTGCGTATTTCTGGAATACGGTGTTTAGCTGGCGCTTGTTTGGCGGAAGTTTGGTGATGTCTTCGCCGCCGAAAATTACTTTTCCTGTATTTGGGGATTCAAATCCGCCGATGATGCGGAGCGTGGTCGTCTTGCCGCAGCCGCTGGGACCTAAGAGCGTTACAAAGGAATTTTCCTTTACTGAAAGGCTCAAGTCATCCAGGACCAGGGTGTCGTCAAAGCGTTTCGAGATATGCTGTAAATCGATTAATGGCTGGCTCATGCGTTTCCTCCGTAAATAGTAAAATAATGTGTAGTATTAGAAACTTGGCGGCGAGCTGACCCAGAGGATCGTCGCGCCGGAGCGGCTTTCAAGGTAATGCGTCTTGTCGCTCGTATAGTAAAAAGATTCGCCCTTTTTGGCTTTGTACGTCCGGTTCCCCAGATGAATCAGGATGCTGCCGGAAAGAACATAGCCAAATTCCTCACCCTCATGTGGGCTGTCCGGATAGGTGGAGCCGCCAGCACCGAGTGTCAGGCGGATTGGTTCCATCGTGTTCTTCTGGGCGTTCGGGATGATCCACTGAATATCATTTTTTAGTTCCGGATCTTCCTTGATAAAATAGTCGTTTTTTTCAAATACAATCTGCTCTTCCGGAGCCTCGTTGAAAAACTCCCCTATGGTTGTGCCGAGACACTGGAGAATATCCATCAAAGTAGCGATGGACGGGGAGGTCAGATCGCGCTCTACCTGGGAGATAAATCCCTTCGAAAGCTCTGCGCGGTCAGCCAGCTCTTCCTGCGTCAGACCCTTTAAAATTCGCAGTTCCTTTAATTTTCCTCCTATACTCAACAGAGGGAACCTCCTTTCCTGGTTTCATAGGAAATTGCGTCCTATGAAACAAAAAACGCTCCGCGAGGATGCGCTAGGGCACATTCTTTTTTATAAAAACCGGGTGGGAAAACCATCCGTCCGGCGTTTTTTAGAAACATGCAAAAGTAAGATGAAAGTTTAGAAATTCTAAAATGAATGTAAAATTAATCTTTTTGTTTAGAAATAATAAACTTGCTTCCGAGTATCTATTATACAGAATGTGGGGAAGGTGTCAAGGAAAAAAAAGGGAAAATCCGGGGGTTCTCAAATTGTGTGAAAAAAGGGTGCAAAAATGGCGGTATGATGATAAAATAGGGGCAGATAATTTGATAGAAACCGTTATAACGGTTCTGGGGGATCAAAGGAGGAATATTTCATGCAGGATAAATATATGGCATATGTGGGTTCTTACTCATACAACGGTCAGGCAAAGGGAATTACCGTGTATGATGTGGATGTAAAAAAGGGAAAATTTATCTACCGGTGCGAGGTGGAAGTGGACAACTCTTCCTATTTAACTGTTTCACATGACGGGCGGATGCTCTATTCCATCGCGGACGAGGGCGTTGTGGCGTTCCGGATTCTGGAAAATGGCGCACTCAGCCGTGTGAACAGCGCAAATATCAAGGCGATGCGCGGCTGCCATATTGCGACCGATGCGGAGGACAAGTTTATCTTCGTATCCGGCTATCATGACGGCAAGGAGACGGTGGTCCGCCTGAAACCGGACGGTTCTATCGGGGAAGTGACCGACGGCGTTTACCACAAGGGACTTGGAAGCGTGGCAGAGCGCACGTTCCGCCCGCATGTGAGCTGTGCGGAGCGCACGCCGGATGGCAGATTCCTGCTGGTAGCCGATCTGGGAATTGACCAGGTCAAGATTTACAGGTTTGATGGCGAGAAGGGAACCCTTTCATTGGTGGACGCGATCCGCTGTGATTTGGAATCTGGTCCGAGACATTTCATGTTCAGCAAGGATGGAAAATTCTTGTATTTGATGTATGAAATCAAAAATGTGATTGATGTATACACGTATGAAACGGGCGATCGTGTGCCGAAGATCGAGAAGATCCAGACGATTCCATCGACCGCACCGGAGCGCACCAGCCAGCTGACTGCAGCGTGCACGATCCGGATGTCCGAGGACGAGACACATCTGTTCTGCAGCAATGCGGGCGATAATTCAGTCAGTGTCTACGAGCGCGATGCACAGACGGGGCTTTTGAAGCTGCTCTGCTGTCTGCCGATCAGTGGAGATTACCCGAAGGATATCGCGATTTTCCCGGATGGAAACCATCTGGCGTCGATCAACCACGGCAGTAACAGCATTTCTTTCTTCCAGGTGGAATATAAGGAGAAACTGCTGGTGATGAGCGGACGCAGTATTTCGGTGAATGAGCCAAACTGCTGTGTGATTACAAAGGTACCTACGAGAGGAAAGAAAGCAGACTAAATGGCAGAAGGAGTTAATAGCGAGAATGGCAGGATCAACATACGGAAAAATACTGACAATGACAACGTGGGGCGAATCCCACGGCGCAGGCGTGGGCGTGGTCGTAGATGGCTGTCCGGCGGGGCTTGCGCTTTGTGAGGAAGACGTTCAGCGTTATCTGGACCGCCGCAAACCGGGGCAGAGCCGTTTTACGACGAAGCGCAGCGAGAGCGATACGGTGGAGATCCTGTCAGGCGTTTTTGAAGGGCGGACGACGGGCACGCCGATCTCGATGCTGGTGCGGAACCAGGATCAGCATTCGAAGGATTACAGTGAGATCGCCAGTTATTACCGTCCCGGACATGCGGATTATACCTTCGATGAAAAATACGGTTTCCGGGATTACCGGGGCGGCGGACGTTCTTCGGGACGCGAGACGATCGGACGCGTGGCAGCAGGCGCTATCGCGGCAAAGCTGCTGGAATCCTTGAACATTCAGGTAAAAGCATACACGAAAGCGATCGGACCGGTGGAAGTGGCGCCGGATCGGTTTGATCTGGCAGAATGTGAAAAGAATAAGCTGTATATGCCAGATGCTGCCGCAGCCGCAGAGGCAGAGCAGTATCTGGAAAGGAAGATGGCGGAGAAAGATTCTGCTGGCGGTATCGTGGAATGTGTGATTGCCGGTCTTCCAGCAGGGCTTGGCGAACCGGTTTTTGATAAATTTAATGCGAACCTGGCAAAGGCAATCTGCTCGATCGGTGCCGTTAAAGGCTTCGAGATCGGAGAGGGATTTCATGCGGCGCAGATGGCAGGAAGCGAGAACAACGATGCATTTGTCATGAATCCAGATGGAAGCGTCGGTAAGGGGACGAACCATGCAGGCGGCATTTTAGGCGGTATGACGGATGGAAGCGAAGTTGTGTTCCGTGCGGCATTTAAACCGACCCCGTCGATTGCCGCAGAGCAGAGAACCGTCAATAAGAGCGGCGAGGAGATCGGCATCAGCATCAAGGGACGCCATGATCCGATCATTGTGCCGAGAGCGGTTGTCGTGGTTGAGACGATGGCGGCATTTGCTGCGGCGGATATGCTGCTGGGCGGCATGACGGCGCGGCTGGATCGGATTCAGGAGTTTTACCGGAAGTAAGGGAATGCAAATAAAAATTTTGGAAAAGCTGCGGCGGGCTCAGCCTGTTTGGTCCGCGGCTTTTTCTGGCATTAAATCAGGAGGCAGCAGGATGAGTGCAACAGGAATTTCAAAAGAAATAGAGACAGCAGGACAGTTAGAGGAGCTGCGCCAGGAAGTACGGATTGCCGCAGAGGAACTTCTCAGTGCGGCAAATATGAAGCCGGGACAGATTTTGGTGGTCGGATGTTCGTCCAGCGAGATAGCATCGCATAAGATCGGTTCCTATTCCAGCGCCGAGATCGGAAAAGCGGTGTTTGAGGAGCTGTATGCAGTCACAAAGTCGCAGGAACTTTATCTGGCGGCACAGTGCTGTGAACATCTGAACCGGGCGCTGATTGTGGAAGAAGAAGCGGCGGAAAAATATGGTCTGGAGATGGTAAACGTTGTGCCGCAGCTAAAAGCAGGCGGTTCCTTTGCAACGGCAGCCTATGCGGGATTTGAACATCCGGCAGCCGTAGAGCGGATTCAGGCACACGCGGGCATCGACATCGGAGACACTTTTATCGGTATGCACCTGCGCCCGGTTGCAGTTCCGGTGCGGACCTCGATCCGTGCGATCGGCGGCGCCCATGTGACGTGTGCGAGAACGAGATTGAAATATATTGGCGGAGAGCGGGCGCATTATCTGGATGCGAAATAAAGAAAATGAGGAGTACAAGAAAACGTGGAAATCAGGAAAAATGATGAATTTGAACTGACAATCGAAGATATGAGCGAGGACGGAGCCGGGATCGGAAAGCAGGACGGTTATATCTGGTTTGTAAAAGATGCCGTGATCGGGGATCGGATCCGGGCGCGGGCGATGAAAATGAAGAAAAATTACGGCTTTGCCCGTCTGATGGAGGTGCTGGAAGCATCCAAAGACCGCGTGATGCCGGAATGCCCGGTCGCAAGACAGTGCGGCGGCTGCCAGCTTCAGATGATGAGTTATGAGGAGCAGCTTCATTTTAAGGAGCGCAAGGTCTACAATAACCTGCGCCGGATCGGCGGGATGGAGAATCTGCGGCTGCCGGAGCGGGCGGATGAAGTGAGTGTGCCTGAGAATGTATCTGAAAGAAATACATCCGAAAGGATGGAGACAACCGATGCGGGGGTGAAAGCAGAGAACGTGTCGGGGAAAAGTGCCGGGGAAGGTGTGGATAAAACTATCACCATGGAGCCGATCCTGGGGATGGAGCACCCGTGGCGCTACCGCAACAAGGCACAGTTTCCGTTTGGACGCGATAAGGATGGAAGAATCATTGCCGGATTTTACGCGGGACGCACCCACCATATTGTGGAAGCGGAGGATTGCCTGCTGGGTGTCGAAGAAAATGCGGTAATTCTGGATATTATCAAGAAAATCATGGAAGAATATCAGATTGCGCCATATGACGAGGAGACGCACAAGGGTCTGATTCGTCATGCATTGATTCGGAAGGGATTTTCAAACGGCGAGCTGATGGTCTGTCTCGTCATCAATGGAAAGAAGCTGCCGCACGCGGATATTTTTGTGGAACGCTTAAAAGAAGTCCCTGGCATGACCAGTATTTCCTACAACATCAATCAGGAAAAAACAAACGTGATTCTTGGTGCGGAGCTTGTAAACTTATACGGACCGGGCTATATCACAGATAAAATCGGAAATGTATCGTACCAGATTTCGCCGCTTTCTTTCTATCAGGTCAATCCGATGCAGACGGAAAAACTCTATGGAACAGCGCTGGAATACGCGGGGCTGACCGGTGGGGAGACTGTATGGGATCTGTACTGCGGAATCGGAACCATTTCCCTGTTTCTGGCGCAGAAAGCGAAGAAAGTGTACGGTGTAGAGATCGTCCCTCCGGCGATCGAGGATGCCCGCCGGAACGCGGCATTAAATGGCATGGAAAATGTCGAGTTTTTCGTCGGAAAAGCTGAAGAGGTACTTCCAAGGGAGTATGAAAAAAATCAGGTCTATGCCGATGTCATCGTCGTCGATCCGCCGCGCAAAGGCTGTGACAGCGTCTGCCTCGACACGATCGTCCGGATGCAGCCAAAGCGGGTAGTCTATGTCAGCTGCGATTCCGCCACATTGGCGCGCGATGTGAAGTATCTGGATGAAAGAGGATACGCGGTGGAGCGCGTGAGATGCTGTGATATGTTCGGGATGAGCGGGCATGTGGAGACGGTAGCTTTATTAACTAAAAAGATAGCGACAAGAGAAGTGTAAAATTCAGGGTATCCTGCGTGCGTATATCGCACAGGGCGAGGTGCTTCCGGTCGCGACGCATTCCTTTGGTTTCATCGGTATTTTTGCCATCCCGGAGATTGGCTTTAACCAGCCGAAGGGAATGCTTTATAAGACGGAGAATCCATTTGCCTGAACAATAAAAAGAATATTTGCTGATTTCTCATGAACGTGATACACTTATAGATAAGTTGTATCGGCTGTCGCTCACGACCGTTTCGGCGGTGTGAAAATGAGAAATTCCGGCACCGGAGGCTTTCAGAGTCACGATCATGGGACCGTGCGAAAGTTCCGGTGCCTTTTTAGTAAAGATATGGACTTGCTTATTCAAGAAGTCTGCGGGAGGCGCTGCGCCCTGATGAAAGTGGCAGAGAGTATTTGGGGTTGCTGTTCACGTATGCGTGAACAATAACTATTTTGAGCGGTATTTGAGAAAGGAAACAGGAGATGGATGACAAAAAAATAGCCGTACTGATCGATGCGGAAAATGTGTCCGGCAAGTATATCAAGCTGATTTTAGATGAGGTCAGCAATTATGGAAGTGCGACATACAAGCGCCTTTACGGCGATTTTCAGACGCCGAGCGTGCGGGCGTGGATGAAGAACCTGCGCGACTATGCGATCACGCCGGTTTTCCAGTACAATTATACGCAGGGGAAAAATGCCTCCGATTCGGCGCTGATCATCGATGCGATGGATATTTTATATTCGGGCAATGTGGATGGCTTCTGTATCGTCACCTCGGACAGTGATTTTACGAAGCTGGTGCTGCGCCTGCGTGAGTCAGGCATGACGGTGATCGGCATGGGAGAGCGCAAGACGCCGAATGCATTTGTCTCGGCGTGTGAGACATTTAAATTCCTGGATATTTTATTAAACGATGAAAATCCGTCGCAGAATCCGTCCCTGCCGCAGACGCGCAAGGAGAGTGAGGCGGATGGTTCCAGAAAAGAGGCAGAGAAAGAAAGCGATCCGAATGCAGTCAGCAATATTCCGAACATGGAGGAGATGGAGAAAGAGATTATCTCGATCATCAATACACATGCGGACGATGACGGATGGGTGGATTTATCGGAGCTGGGAGACAATCTTCCAAAGCGTGTGCCGGGATTTGACCCGCGAAATTATAAATGCACGAAGTTAAAGCAGTTTATCGAGCTGTTTGATTCCGTTGAGGTTCGGTCAGCGCGCAATCCGCACAATAAGATTCTGTCGATCATCTATGTGCGTGTCAAACAGAAAGAAGAAAAGCCGGTACTTTCCAAGGTACGGCGCGGCGGAAAACGGAAGAAGGATGCGGACGCGGAAGAAGAGTAAGCATATGCGGTTCGTATGAGAATAAAAAGTTGCAGAAGCGGCTGTGATTCGTATGAGGCTGGAAGAATGCAGCAGTGGTTGTAGTGTTGTGTCAGCTGTTACAAAGACAGACTGTAAATTGAAAAGTGAAGGATAGCAGATAGGAGAGACAGGAACATGACAAAGGAAGAGCTTGCATTAGAGGTAATTGACCGCCTGAAAAAAGAATATCCGGATGCGGGTTGTACGCTGGACTACAATCAGGCGTGGAAGCTGCTGGTCAGTGTCCGTCTGGCGGCGCAGTGTACCGATGCGCGTGTCAATGTGGTAGTCAAGGGATTGTTTGAGAAATATCCAAATGTGGCGGCATTGGCGGATGCCCCGGTGGAAGACATCGAGGCGATTGTGAAGCCGTGCGGTCTGGGACACAGCAAGGCGCGGGACATCAGCGCCTGTATGAAGATGCTGCGCGACGAGTACGGGGGGCATGTGCCGGATGATTTTAACGCTCTGTTAAAGCTTCCGGGAGTCGGCAGAAAGAGCGCCAACCTCATTATGGGGGATGTGTTTGGAAAACCGGCGATTGTCACGGATACGCACTGCATCCGCCTGGTAAACCGGATAGGGCTGGTGGAAGGAATCAAGGACCCGAAGCGCGTGGAAATGGCACTCTGGAAGCTGATTCCACCGGAGGAAGGCAGCGATTTCTGCCACCGCCTGGTGTATCACGGGCGTGAAGTCTGTACGGCGCGGACGAAGCCGTACTGTGACAAGTGCTGTCTGCAGGATATCTGCGCGAAGGCAGGCGTGGAGTAGAAAGTCTGAAAAAGTCATGGAAACAGATGCAGATAGGAAAAGGATGACAGGAGGCAGAAAAATGGACGAAGAACGGCAGGAGACAGCGGATTGGCGCATCGTCTGGCAGATGTTTTTTCCGTGCGTCATCAGCGATTTAATCGGCGGATGTGTGGAGGTGCTGGGACATCTGGAGGGAAATGTGGGAAGAACCGTGTCGTCGTTTCTTACATTTGCCGTGATTTATCCATTTTACTGGCGGAGGATCCAGAAAAAGAAAGAAAAAAGGCGCATAGCAGAGGCAGACGGGATGAAAGAGCAGGTCTCTCCACAGATAAAGACGACAAAGGAAGAGAAATGTGGATATTTCTGGGAAAAAGTGCCAGATGTGTGGAAAATCCTGCTGGGGGCAGCTGCGTTCAGCGCTGTGTTTAACATGATTTTCTGGGCATTAGAAAAAAAGGAGATTTTCCTGGGAGTGCTGCATATTGCAGTGCAAAAGGTTCGGATGACTGGGCAGGCAGCTGAAGCGGTGTCTCTGTGTTTGAAAATGCCTCAGGGGGATATGCTTGCGGCAGCTCTGGGAAAAGGTGCGTCGGAGGGCACCGCCGCTTTATTTTCCGGCGCCCTGTGGCAGCAGTTCTTTCTCATGGGCATTGCCGCCCCACTTTCCGAAGAACTGCTGTTTCGCGGCATTTTATTTGAGCGCCTGCGTATGGCGCTCCCATTTTTCTGGGCGGCACTTGGATCGGCGGCATTTTTCGGGTTGGTGCATGGAAACTGGGCGCAGGGGATTTATGCGGCGCTCATGGGACTTATACTGGCGTGGCTGTATGAAAAAAAGAACCGTCTGTGGGAACCTGTGTTATTTCACAGTGCAGCAAATTTGACGGCGATGCTGATGCGGGGGCTTCTCTGGCACTGGTGAGGACATAAAAATACAAACAATTTCGAGAACGCAGGATTGTGTTTGCTCGAAGAAAGAACAGGAGGAGATACTACGATGCTTTCATTTGCAAGCGATTATACAGAGGGCGCCTGTGAGGAGATACTTCAGAAGCTGGCGGAGACGAACCGGGAGAGTCTGCCGGGATATGGCATGGACCGGTACTGCCAGAGTGCCGCCAGAAAAATACAGGAGGCGACCGGATGCCCGGAGGCGGAGGTTTATTTTCTGGTGGGCGGTACCCAGACGAATGCGGTCGTGATCAGCAGCATGCTTGCACCGTATGAGGGCGTAGTGGCAGCGCAGACAGGGCACGTGAGTATTCATGAAGCCGGGGCGATCGAGTACACTGGGCATAAGGTGTTGCAGCTTCCGGAAAAGGATGGGAAGATTGATCCGGCGGATCTGCAGGAATATCTGCAAAATTTCGAGGCGGACGCAAACCATGATCATATGGTATTTCCGGGAATGGTGTATCTTTCCCATCCGACGGAATACGGAACCTTATACAGCCGGAAGGAGCTGCAGGCGATCTCGGAGATCTGCCGTTCGTATGAAATCCCGCTCTATCTGGACGGGGCGCGTCTTGGATATGGTCTGGCGGGAGAGGAAAATGACCTGAGTCTTTCGGAGATCGCGCATCTGTGTGATGTATTTTATATCGGCGGCACGAAGGTTGGCGCATTCTGCGGAGAGGCAGTTGTATTTGGTGAGAAGAAGAATGTTCCGGCGCATTTTATTACCCGGATCAAGCAGCAGGGCGCGCTGCTGGCAAAGGGACGCCTGCTGGGAATCCAGTTTGATGTGCTGTTTACAGACGGGCTGTACGAGCGCCTGGGACGCCATGCGGTAGAGATGGCGGCAGCTTTAAAGAAAGGGTTAAAACAGCGCGGTTATACGTTTTTCCGTGAGTCCCCGACCAACCAGCAGTTTGTGATCTTGGAAAATGATCGGATGGAGCAGATTGAAAAAGAGGTTTCCGTGAGCTTCTGGGAGCGGTATGACGAGGATCACACCGTTGTCCGTTTCGCGACGAGCTGGGCGACCAGAGAGGCGGATCTGGAACATTTGTGGGAGATTTTAGATCGGATTGAGGCAGAAAGAGAGAAGTAGAGATGGAACGTAATGTAACGATGGCGGAGATTTCAGATGGAAAGCTGTACAGCCGGGACGATATGGTAAAAGCCGGATGCGATGATTGCCGGGGCTGTTCGGCGTGCTGCCACGGAATGGGTAATTCGATCGTGCTGGATCCATATGATGTGTACCGTCTGACCACCTTGCGCGGGGACACGCTGGAACATCTGCTGGAGGAGAAAAAGGTGGAGTGGAACGTCGTGGACGGACAGATTCTGCCGAATCTGGCTCTCCGGAGCGGGGCGGATGAAGCCTGTGGGTTTCTCGATGAAGCAGGGCGCTGCCGGATCCATGCATACCGGCCGGGTATCTGCCGCCTGTTTCCACTGGGGCGCTTTTATGAAAATGGAAGTTTCCAGTATTTTCTCCAGATTCATGAGTGTAAAAAGGAAAACCGGACGAAAGTTAAAGTGAAAAAATGGATTGATACGCCAGATTTAAAGCGGTATGAGGCGTATATCAGCCGGTGGCATTATTTCTTAAAAGATATAAGAATGGCGGAAACGGAGGCGGCGCAGAAACTTTTGGCAGAACCATGCATCGGAACGTCGGAGGAACAGGAGATACAGAAGAAAAACCGTGCCGCTGCGGCAGCCGAGCGCGAAAAACGGCGCAATCTGTTGATTATGAAACTGTTCTATCTGCTTCCGTATGATGGAGAGAAGGACTTTTACGAGCAGTTTGAAAAGCGGATGCAGATGGCGGAGCGGAGTTTGCGATAAATCCTTTGTTGAAGACAAATCCGCAAGGATGTTTGCCCCCAGCTGTGAAGAGGCTGAACCGTTTTGACAGAGTGAAATAAGAAAGGAGATTACCGATGCTTCATACGGATTTTCACACCCACACCACGTTCTGCGACGGAAAGAGTACGCCGCGGGAGATGGTGGAGGCGGCATACCGGATGGGAATGACCGATTTGGGCGTTTCAGGACATGCTGATTTTTCGATGTTTGAGCCGGGATTCGGGATGGACGACGAGAAGCTTCGCCAGTATACCGAAGAACTTCAAGAACTCCGGGAGGAATACCGGGGAAAGATGAATCTCTATATCGGGATCGAGCTGGATGGACTGGGACCGGTGCAGAAAGCAGAGTACGCGATCGGCTCGACCCATGCGCTCATCAAGGATGGCGGGTATGTTTGTGTGGATGATACGGAAGAGAAACTGGTAAAAGCAGTCGAGACGCTGTGGCATGGTGACTGGTACGCCTTTGCACGGGAGTATTTCGAGGCAGAGGCTCAGATTTATGACCGGACAAAATGCGATTTCATCGGACATTTTGACCTGTTGACAAAATTTAATGAGGGATATAAACATTTTGATGAGACGAAAGACGCCTATCTGGAACCGGCGATCACGGCGATGCACAAACTGGCGGCTCTGGGGATTCCGTTTGAGATCAACACAGGCGCCATGTCCCGCGGCTACCGGAGTGCGCCGTACCCGTCCGCAGCCCTGTTAAAAGAGCTGTGTGCTTGCGGCGGACGTATCCTCATCAACTCCGACAGCCACAGTGCCGACACGATCGGATATGGGTTTAAGCAGGCGCAGGAGCTGGCGGTGGCGTGTGGATTTAAAAGTGTGTGTGCCCTGAAACCGGGGGGCGGATTTAGGGAGATACTTCTTGTATAAAAAAGACAGAAAGAAAAATATACAAATTCTAAATTTCAACCTTAAAAATGCTGAAAATAAAGCCGAAATATTTTTATTTTTAGTGAATCGTTTTCAGAGAACCCTGCTATAATATGAGCCGTAACAAGGAGATAGATACTTAACAAAACCCCATGGCTGAGGGCTGCTAAGCACAATGTGTTTTCCACACAGAGTGTGCGGAAGGCGCAGATCAGATTTTTGGAGGAAAAGACAAATGACTACTTTAAAAGCTGAAAAAAGAAGCATGGATGTTAAGGCAAAGAGACTCAGAAGAGAAGGCTATGTAACAGGCAACGTATTTGGCAAGAAGATTCAGGGCTCCATTCCTGTTAAGATGGAAAAGAAAGACGTGGATCGTCTGCTGAAGAACGAGACCAAGGGCGGACAGATTATGCTGGATGTAGAAGGCGAAGTCTACGATGTCCTGATCAAGGAAGTTGACTATGATGCAATGGCAAATCAGGTTGTAGAAATAGATTTTCAGGCGCTGGTAAGCAATGAGAAGGTTCATTCCGTTGCTGAGATTATCTTCGAGAACCACGACAAGGTAGAAACTGGCGTTCTGCAGGAGGTACTGAAAGAAGTATCGTACCGCGCATTACCGGCTGCACTGGTTGAGAAAGTCAAAGTTGATGTTGGTGAGATGGAGATTGGTGATACAATTCGTGTCAAAGACCTTTCGATCGCAAAAGATAAAGACGTTGATATTCTGACCGATCTGGAGGCAGTAGTTGCTACCGTCACAGCGGTTCACAACAATGTACCGGAGACCGATGAAGAGGCTGACGCAGAAGAAGCTAAATAATTGAAGCGTAGTGCCAGGATGAAGTGAAACGGGATGCTGTCCGCAAGGCAGATAAAAAGTTTCGCGGAATGATTGAAACATGAGAAAAGGCGGATGTACTGACCAGATGGTCGGTATATCCGCTTTTGAATTTTGTATGAACTTTTTTTGCAGACGGTAAAAGAAGATGAGGTTATGGCTCCATATATGCGTCATAAATTTCCGGATCAATATTCTCGCGGATATTCTCATATACGCTTCCAGCCGCCTCCCGGATGGCATCGCGCGTTTCATCCGAGAGAGTTAAAATCGCGGTGCCGCTCGCTTCGATCGTAGCGATACGGTTGGAGATGCGCGCGTCGGACTGTTCTCTGGCATACTCGGTCGCGGTTTTGGCTGCCTGCGTCATGATTTCCTGTTCTTCCGGATTTAGGTTCTGGAAGAAATCGTCATTGACAATCAGGGAGATCAGATGCGGCAGGTGGTTCGTCTCGACCACATAATCCTGCTGTTCGTAGAGACGGTTGGAGACGATGACCTCATACGGGTTCTCCTGCGCGTCGATCGTGTGCTGCTGGAGACCGATATACACCTCGCTGAAGGTCATCGGCGTCGGATTGGCGCCGATTGCTTTCCAGAATGCGAGATGATAGCTGTTTTCCATGGTACGGATTTTCTGCCCTTTGAAATCCGCCAGGGAGTAAACCGGTTTATTTGTGCTCATGATGCGGAATCCTTGATCTGCCATGCCGAGCAGGTGGTAACCGCCGTCGGTGTACACCTGGCTGATGAGATTGTAAAAATCCGGATCATCCAGCTTTTTGCGGCAGTCATCCAGCGAATCAAAGACGCATGGAAGGTCAAAAACGGCGAGATCCTTCATGAAAGAAACCTGAGGGGCGGTGTTCTGCACGACAAATGGGATATCGCCGTCCGCGCACGTTTCGAGCAGGTCGCGGTCACCGCCGAGTGTGGAGTTGGCGTAAACCTGAATCCGCATTGCGCCGTTGCTTAAGTCATGTACTTCCTCCGCAAATTTTTCGGCAAACAGCTGCGTTACCGTGTCCTCTGGGCTGGCGGTCGCCAGTGGCCAGGAATAGCGCTGTTCTTCCTGGCTGGAGGCGCAGCCGCTCAGCGCAAGCGAGGCGCCGAATAAAAGAACCGACGAAGAAATGAGCGCCGCAGCGAATCGGGAAGAAGTCCGGCATCGGCGGGACACTAGGTTTGAAATATAAATCATAATGGGAGATCCTTTCAAATTTAAAAACATCCATTTCATATGTGAAATATTCCATTCACAGCCTGAAAGCGTGAAGCAAGTCGTTATATGAAATCTTTCAGAACTTCAACATTTCCAAGCGTCCATTCAGCATTATAACAATCCCAGCGACAAAGCCGGTATAAACGTAATCAGCAGCAGCGCCACCAGGAACAATCCAATCATCGGCATCGCTTTTTTTGCGATCGCCATGATCGGGACGTCGGTCAGGGAGCTGGCGACAAAGAGGTTGACGCCGATCGGCGGGGTTACGAAGCCGATTGCCAGATTGACAACCATGATCACACCGAACTGGACCGGATCCATGTTGAGCGCAGTCACGATCGGGAGCAGGATCGGGGTCAGAATCAGGATCGCCGGGGTTGTATCCATGACCATTCCCACGATAAGCAGGAACAGGTTGATGACAAGCAGGATCATGACCGGGCTGTTGAAATGTTCCAGGATAAAGCTGCTGACCGCCTGCGGCACCTGCATCAGGGTCAGAACTCTGGAAAATGCCGTGGAAGCTGCCAGAATAAAGAGGATCGGTGTGAATGTGCGGATCGCTTCCACAAAAATCGGCGGGATATCCCGGAATTTCATGGTCCGGTAGAGGAACAGGCTGACAAACAGGGCATAGAAAACGGAGATAACTGCTGCTTCCGTGGGGGAGGCGATGCCGCTGTAGATACAGCCAAGGATGATGACCGGGCTTAAGAGAGCGAAAAAGCTTTCGCGCAGCACCCGGAACAGCCCTTTTTCGTGCAGCAGACGGATTTCAGCGTGGATTTTTTCTCTATCTTCGCCGTAACGCCGGCAGTGATAGATGGCATACAGCATCAGGAGCAGACCAATCATCAGACCCGGAATGACGCCGGCTAAGAACAGGCTGCTGACAGAGGCACCGGACGCCATGCCGTACATGATAAACGGGATACTCGGCGGAATGATAACGCCCAGACCGCCTGCGACTGCCACGATCGCGGTAGAGAAAGTCCGGTCATAGCCGAGGGCGCTTAAAATCGGGATCGTCATGCTTCCGACGGCTGCAACGGTTGCCGGGGCAGAGCCGGAGATAGCGCCGTAGAAGAGGCAGGTCACGATGACCGCGCATGGCATACCGGCGGTAAAATTGCCAAGAAAGAAGGCAAATACGTCAAACAGCTTCTTGGAAATACCGCCCTTTGCCATGATGATGCCGGATAAGACGAACATCGGCACGGCGAGCAGGGGAAAAGAATCCAGTCCGCCGAACATGGCGCGGATCAGATACTTAGCGCCGACCGTGAAGGACGGGTCAAAAACGGAAGGGAGAACCGAGGCGATACCGAGCGTGATCGATACCGGGATCGCGATGACAAGCAGCACGACAAAGATAACAAATAAGAGAGCAGCAGGCATCAGTGTTCCTCCTTTCCAGATGGTGTATTTGCCTCGATGAGAGATTCGATTTCATTGGATTCCTTTTCCGGCATATCTGCATTTGCATGGATAAAGGATTCTGGTGTATTGCGCTCCGGGTGGGTCGGATCGTAGACATCTTCGCCGCGGGCAACCTTAAATTCGATGATCCAGCGCTGCAGAATGCGGAATGTTACCAGAAGAAAGGAAACAAACGGCGCTGCCTGAATATAGTACATTGGAATCCCGCAGGCGGGGGATAACTGTCCGCTGTGAATGGCGGACATCATGTAAGAGTATGCAAATGGGATCATATAAAGGAAAAAAATCAGCTCAAAGGTGTGGTTGACAACCTTAAAAAGAGCCTTACCTCTGCGTGGAAAGGCAGCGACGAACTGTTCGATCTTGATAGACAGGCACTTTTTGCTGCAATAGCTGACGCTTAAAAAACCGCTCCAGATAAAGAGAAAACGGGTAACCTCCTCGGACCAGGACAGAGACTGCCCAAGCGCGTAGCGGGAAAATATCTGGATTCCCATAATGAGTGTCATCGCAGCCAGCATGACAACCAGCAGAAATTCTTCCAGGTTTTCATCCAGCCAGTGAAGTGTTTTTTTCATGAATAATCCCCTTGTAAATACGGATAATAGGTTGCTGTTTATGCAGGCACGTTTGAAAACGGATGTGCCGCTTGATAACAATAATAGACCTGCGATGGAGGTAGCAGGTCTTGAGTGTCTCGCGGAGAATCCCTCCGTACCCGCAGGTACAGGGATTTCCGGGAGTAAAAAAATAGGTGGCTAAAAGTATAATATAGGCACTTTTGGAACCGAAAGTGCCGTAAGATAGCGTGGTGGCAGCTGGAATTTGCCGTATTTAAATGCGAAGCCACGGCAAATTCAGTTACTGGGCACGTTAGCGTGAACAGTAACCGAATAACTGGATAAGCCAGATATTACATCGCACTGTGAAGCAGTCCCAGTACAGTCTCCAGATCCTTTACGCCCATCTGACCCGGTGCGGATGCCTTCTTGGCAGCGCCGAAGGTCATGGAAGAACCAAATACCTCGCCGCAGAGACGGCTGATAACGCCGGTGCCAGCCATCGACATGGTAATGATTGGACGGTCCGCATAGAGGGAAGTCATTTCCTCAGTGGCAGAGAGAAGTGTTAAAACATCTTTCTTGTTCTGCGGCATAACTGCGATCTTCGGGATATCTGCATTCATATCCTGCATCTTACGCAGGCGGTAGATGATGTCGGATTTCTCCGGCGTCTTGTGGAAGTCATGGTTGGAAGCGATGACTTTCACGCCAGCCGCATGTGCGCCGTCGATGATCTTGGTTACAATCGCGTCGCCGGTAAAGATCTCTACGTCAATGAAATCAACATAGCCGGTCTGAGCTGCCTTGATGTTCAGCTTTGCGTAATCTTCCGGCTCGATGGATTTCTCGCCGCCCTCTTTGGAGGTACGGAAGGTCATCAGAATCGGAGTCTCGCCGAGAACGGCACGCAGTTCCTTTAAGACGTCTTCTACCTTCTCAAAATCAAAGACACCTTCGAACCAGTCTATACGCCATTCTACCATATCAACCGGAATAGAATCAAACGTTTTGGCCTCGTCGATGATTTCCTGTTTGGTAACGCCTACGATCGGAACGATGATCTTCGGTGTGCCGGAGCCGATTTCGATATTTCTAACTTTGATAGTATTCATAATCAGAGAATCCTTTCATTTTATCAATAAATATTTATTCGTCGCTTTCTGCCAGAGACACCATTTTCGCGTAGCGGGCATTGACAAAGAGTCCCAAGAGAACGCCGATGGCAGTCAGTACGATATTCATTATCATAACATGGGATGGTGCCATTTTGGAAGCGGCAGTCAAAATTGTGTAATTACATAAGGAAGAAGCAATCATAACCAGTGCGGTTACGGTTCCCTTGATCTTCGGGAACAGCATGTTGCAGACGGAGGTTACAATCTGTAACAGACCGCCCGCGCCTGCCCAGCCGATGATGAAAGCGCCTGCAATCATAAGGGTCTGGCTGTGACCGATGAGTACGGCAACCAAAGTAACGAGGCAGATAACCGGGTAAACGAGGATGAAACGTACATCCTTGATTTTACGGGTCAGCAGGGAGGTGACAACGAGCGCCATCAGGGTACCTGCTGAATAGTAGGTCTGCATGATGGACGGGTTCGCCCAGCCTGCATTTTCTTTTGCGAAGTTCTGCGCGCAGTTTAACCATAGCTGGAAGGTACCGGTGCAGGTGAAACCAATCACGATCATGGCGATGGACTCAAACGAAAAATTTGTGTGTTTTAAGCTGGCGATGAGTCCCTCGGATTTGCCCTCTGCCTTCTGCTCAGAATCTGGCAGAGGGAACAGGAAAATAAGTACAAATAAAACAGCGTAAATAATACCGCATCCGATAAATAACGGATTGTAAGATACCATGCCGGTAGCGGTGGTTGTCACAGCAACACCGAGTACGAACGGCAGAAGCATCTGCGCGATCGCAATGAAAAATTTGATTCCCATGGTAGCGACACCCGGAGCACTGCTGATAATCTCGGCAACCGCCGGATAGATACCGGTATCAAGGAACGAGTTGGAGATACCTCCGATGATTGCACATACATAAGCGATTTGATAGCCGCCGTTTTGTCCGGCGCTGAATGCAAAAGCAAGTCCAATCAAGTAAACCGCGTAGGAGGCGCTGCCGATCGCGGTTGAGATGCGGCGTCCCAGTTTGTCGGAAAGTGGTCCGGCAAATGGAAGTGCAATCAGACGTCCGAGTCCTAAAGCAGCGGAAATCGCGGTGATCGCCATTGCCTCAACGCCCCAGGCTGCGGCAAGCGCTTCCTTGATGACTGCCTGTCCGAGAATCGAACAGCCGACGCCATGGATAAAGTAGTTTAAGTACATGATAAGTGCACTTGGCAGATATTTCTTGTTCATGATTTTCTCCTTAATTCAAGATCCGCCTGCCGGGCTGCCGTTTCGGAAACCGGGCGGATGATGGCTGATGTTCTGTCACAAACACAAAGGAGATGCCGATATAAAAAGTTCTGTTTTAGTGTTAGAAAAATAACACGTTTGATGCCTTTATTCTAATAATTATTATAGCCGAAGTCTAATACTTTTATAGCAAAAAAACAATGCATTTTAAGTATTAATGTGTTATAAATATGATTATGGGTTACTGTTCACGGGTAGGCACTTTTGGAACCGAAAGTGCCGTAAGAAAACGTGGTGGCAGCAGGAATTTGCCGTATTTAAATGCGAAGCCACGGCAAATTCCGTTACTGGGCACGTATGCGTGAACAGTAACGATTATGGAAGTTTGGTGTGATGCATTTACGGCTGATATTGCGAAGAGTTAATACGAAGATACATAAAGACGGGGGACGTTAGGAATGACATTGAATCAGATTTTATATTTTCAGAAGATAGCGAATCTGGAAAATTATCATCAGGCGGCGGAAGAATTATATATATCACAGCCATCCCTGAGCCGGTCGATGGCATCACTGGAAAATGAGCTGGGCGTGACGCTCTTTGAAAAAGAAGGACGCGGGGTGACCCTGACGAAGGCGGGGAGGATGTTTTTGGAGTACGCGGACCGGATTCTCACAGACTGCCACATCGCGGTCGGGAAAATGCGGGAGATTTCGATGGATGGAGGAAAGATCGACATCGGTTACGTGTTTCCGCTGGCCGACCACTATATCCCGCACCGGGTCAAGCTCTTTTTAGAACAGCCGGAAAATCAAAAGGTTGTGTTTAATTTCTGGCAGAATCACACACCGGCGATTGCAAAAAAGGTAAAAACGGGTGAATTAGATGTAGGCTTTGGCGGCTGTCTGGAAAAGGATGACATGGAATTTTTCCCGGTGGCGAACCAGAAGCTTGTTATCATCACACCGAAGGATCATCCGCTGGCGGAACGGGAGAGAATTCCATTTGCGGAGCTGAACCGGTATCCGGTAATTGGATATGATAAGGACTCCTGGATGGGGACGCGCACCCGCGCACTCTATGTGAAATACAACATCCAGCCGGACATCATTGTGGAGTGTCCGGACGAATATTCGATCGTCGCGCTGGTGCGGGAGAGTTTTGGCATCGCACTGATGCCGCGCACGGACATTCTGGAGCTTGCTCCGGGAGTCTGCATTCATCCGATTGAAAATCTGGACATTTATCACCAGATTTTTATGTTCTGGATGAAAGAACGCTACCGGCTTCCGGCGGTGGAACGCTTTATTGAATATATGAAACAGCAGGCGCGTCAGGACGGTCTGCAGGCGGAACGGGAAACCGATAGCAAAAACGTATTGAAAATTTACTTGAAAGATATTGTTAATTTTTAAGCAAAACGGTTATGATAAAAGTGTCACAAACACAGGGATGCCTCTCATGCAATGGAGAAGGAGAATTTCATCATGAAGAGCAAATACCCGAAAATTTTTGAACCGATTACCATTAAGCGCATGACAATCAAAAACCGTGTTGCCATGACGCCGATGGGTACTAACTATGGCGAGACGAGCGGTGAGATGAGCAACCGCCATATGAATTATTATTCCCTGCGTGCCAAGGGAGGAACTGGTCTGATTATTCTGGAGAATGCCAATATTGAATATCCGGTTGGTTCCAATGGCACAAGCCAGATCCGCATCGATCACGACAGCTTTATGCCGCGTTACTATCAGTTAGTCGAGAATCTTCATAAGAATGGCGCGATGGTAGCGATTCAGGTCAACCATGCGGGTGCTTCTGCATCCTCTGCCAGAACCGGTATGGAGACGGTGTCTTCCTCCAATATCCCGACCAAGGCAGGCGGCGAGATTCCGCGTCCGATGACAAAGGAAGAGATCCTGACGACCGTAAAAAAATACGGCGAGGCGGCGAAACGTGTACAGGCGATCGGATTTGATGCGATTGAGATCCACTGCGGTCATTCTTATCTGATGAGTCAGTTTATTTCCCCGTATTACAACAAAAGAACCGATGAATTCGGCGGCTCTGTTGAGAATCGTCTCCGTTTCCCGAAGATGGTGCTGGAAGAGGTGCGGAAAAATGTAGGTCCGTGGTTCCCGATCATCGTCCGTATTTCTGCGGAAGAGCGCGTGCCGGGCGGCAACACGCTGGAAGACACACTGGAATACCTCGAATATCTGGATGAGTACGTAGATATGTACGATGTATCCTGCGGTCTGAACCCGTCCTTACAGTATCAGATCGACTCGAACTTCCTGCCGGATGGCTGGCGTTCCTACATGGCAAGAGCCGTGAAAGATAAATTTGGTAAACCGGTTATCAATGCGGGCAACTACCGCGATCCGGAGGTCGTTGAGAAAGTATTGGAGAGCGGCGATGTCGATATTGTCGGCATGGGGCGCGGACTCATTGCAGAGCCGAACTGGGTCAGCAAGGTGCAGAACGGTGAGGAAGAGATTCTCCGTAAATGTATCTCCTGTAACGTCGGCTGTGCGGGCAACCGAATCGGCGTCAACCGCCCGATCCGCTGTACCGTCAACCCGGCTGTTCCGGAGGGCGATATCTACAAGAAACTGAAAGTCAATAAAAACTGCAACGTAGTTGTAGTCGGCGGCGGTACAGCCGGCCTGGAAGCAGCCTGCACGGCAGCCGAGGTTGGATGCAACGTATTCTTATTAGAAAAGAGTGGTAAATTAGGCGGACTTTCCACCTTCATCTCCGACCTGCCAAGCAAGAACCGTATGAAAGACTTCCCGAAATATCTGGAAGCACGTGCGAAGAGACTGAAAAACCTGTATGTTTTCCTGAACTGCGAGGCAACCGTGGACAAGATCAAACAGTTCAAGCCGGATATCATTGTCAACGCAACCGGTTCCGTTCCAGTCGTTCCGCCGATCAAGGGACTCAAGGAAAACATCGCAGCCGGTCATGTCGATACCATTTTCGAGATGATTCAGAAAGTAAAGGCCGGAGAATACCCGGATGATTTCTGCAAGGGCAAAAAAGTGGTTGTAGTCGGCGGCGGCTCCGTTGGTCTGGATGTTGTGGAGTATTTCGCACCGCGCGGCGCGGCGTGTACCATCGTGGATATGCTCCCGCAGATTGGTATGATGGCAGATCCGATCACGAAATGTTCCATGCGTGAGACACACGACAAATATGGTGTGAAAGAGTATGTGAATACTGCGCTGCAGGAAGTCAAAGAAAACGCATTTACCGTGAAGCTGCCGGATGGCACGATCGAGGATCTGAACTTTGACCTCGGCTTCAACTGTCTGGGAATGCGCGCCAACAATCCGATTCTGGCACAGCTTGAAGAGGCATTTGACAACACAGATACCTTCATTTACCCGATCGGAGACTCTGTCCGCGCCCGCCGTATCATGGAGGGAACGATGGAAGGACGTGCGATTCTGAACGTGCTGGAAGCGAGAGGATTTTTAGAGCTGGCACCGTTGGAGTAAGAAATTGAATATCGTATTTGAAAGATTCTGACTGTTCGCTGAACGAATAATATCGTTTTATTTGATTATAAAAATAGAGAAGAAAAGAGGAAATTATCATGCCAAACATTACAGGACATACCGAATTAGTAGGATTAATGGCTTACCCGATCCGTCATACACAGTCTCCGACCACCCACAACCTTGCCTATGACAAGAATGGCGACGATGTTATCCAGCTTGCGTTCGAGGTAGACAACGATACCCTGGAAGCAGCGGTTGAGAGTATCCGTGCGCTGAAGATGCTGGGTTCCAACATCTCCATGCCGAACAAGACCGTCGTTCACAAATATCTGGATGAGGTAGACGAGGCTGCAAAGCTGTGCGGCGCGATCAACACTGTAGTCAACACCCGTGACAAAGACGGTAATGTAACCGGATACCTGAAGGGTTACAACACCGACGGTATGGGCTACTGGCAGGGAATCAAGGAAGAAGGTATTGATTTCAAGGGAATGAAGATGGTTCTCATCGGTACCGGCGGCGCAGCAACAGCCATTGCAGTACGCGGCGCACTGGACGGCATTGCAGAGCTGCATATCTTCAATATCAAAGATAAGTTCTATGCACGCGGAGAGGAGATCGTTGACATCATCAACAAGAACTCTAACTGCAAGGCCGAGATGCATGACCTGGGCGATCTGGCACTCTTAAAAGAGAAAATGCACGAAGCAGACATTTTCTGTGATGCAACCGGCGTGGGTATGCACCCGCTGGAGGATCTGTCCAATATCCCGGATCCGTCCTATTTCCGCAAGGATCTGATCGTAACTGATACGGTATATGCACCACGTGAGACCGTGATGATGAAGCAGGCCAAAGAAGCTGGCTGCACCCGTGTATACAACGGTATGAGCATGATGCTGTTCCAGGCGCTGATCGCGATTGAACTGTATACAGGAAAATCAACACCGGTGGATTACATGAAGGAGAAGCTGGGAATCTAATTAAACGATAGCCCCCACAGTTATACCTGCTATTCCGCATTAGCACTTGCGTTCATATCCTGATTCGGGTATAATAATAAAACACACTTTCAATGTAAAGTGCAAAAGTGATTTGAATGAATACAAGTGAAGAAGGATGAGACAGATGGATGAATTAAAGAAGCTGCGAAATGATTTGGACATGTGCGACGAGATTCTGATCGATGCCCTGCGGATGCGCTGCCAGATTATCCAGGAGATTACAAATTATAAACAGAAAAACGGACTTCCGATTTATCAGGCAGAGGAGGAAGAGCGCAAGAAGAGCAAGATGCTTGCGAAGCTGGATGATTATGAATACAAAAAGTCAATCATGGCAGTTTACGACAGCGTCCTCTACCGGAGCAAACGGATCCAGTCCCATGAGTTGTTTGGATTCAATATTTTCCTGATCGGATTTATGGGAGTCGGAAAGAGCACCGTTTCGAATGCACTGCAGAATACCTTTGCGATGGATGTGGTGGAAATGGATGAAATGATCGCGAAAAAGAACAACATGAGCATTTCCGAGATCTTCGATCTGCACGGCGAGGAATATTTCCGCAACGAGGAGACAAACCTGCTTAAAGAGGTAGGAAACGAGAAGAACAAGATTGTATCCTGCGGCGGCGGCGTAGCGATGCGCGAGGTCAATGTACAGGAGATGCGAAAGAGCGGCAAGGTTATACTTCTGACCGCGAAGCCGGAGACGATTCTGGAGCGTGTCAAAGAGAACCATGACCGTCCGCTTCTGGAAAATAATAAGACAGTGGAATATGTTTCCGAACTGATGGAGAAGCGCAGACCGGCGTATGAAGCGGCAGCGGATATTGTGATCGCGACCGATGGAAAATCAGCGAATGAGATCTGCGAGGAGATCATTGCACAGGTGAAGAAGTTTAAATAATGTGACTGCTCAGAAAGTTCTGACAGAGAAAACGAAAGGGGAAAAAAGATGTCGAATCATATCACAGGACACACAGGTTTACTTTGTTTACTGGGAAGCCCGGTCGCACACAGTGTTTCGCCGGAGATGCACAACGAGGCGTGCAGCCAGTTGGGTCTGGATTATACATATCTGGCGTTTGATGTGCCGGAAGAGAAGATGCCGCAGGCGGTTGAGGGACTGCGGACGATGGGCGCGCGCGGCTGGAATATCACGATGCCGGGCAAAAATATCATGTGCAAGCTGGCAGACAAGGTTTCACCGGCTTCCGAGATTTCCGGCGCCTGTAATACGATTGTCAACGACGACGGTGTTCTGACTGCTTATACGACCGATGGCGTCGGATTTATGCGTGCAGTTGCAGAAAATGGTGTAGACATCATTGGCAAGAAAATGACGCTTTTAGGCGCTGGCGGCGCCGCAACCGCGATTCTTGTACAGGCAGCTTTAGACGGCGTGGCAGAAATTAACGTATTTAACGTCAAGGACGCGTTCTATCCGAGAGCCGAGGAGATTGTAAAGAAACTGAACGAGCGCACAGGATGCAAGGTAACCCTGCATGATTACTCCGATCCGGAGATCCTGCGCCAGTCCATCGCAGACAGCGCGATTCTGGTAAATGGTACTTCCGTCGGCATGGCTCCGAAGACAGACAACACGATCATTACTGATACAACGATGTTCCACAAAGACCTGTTCGTATTCGATGTCATCTACAATCCGCAGGAGACCCGTTTACTGCGCGAAGCAAGAGCGGCAGGCTGCAAGACCAGCAACGGTATGTACATGCTTCTCTATCAGGGAGCTGCATCCTTTGAACTCTGGACAGGACAGCAGATGCCGGTGGAGATCATTAAAGAGAAATATTTTACAAAATAGGATTTGAAAAGCGGCACACCGCATTCTCGCTACTTAGTGATGAGAATGCGGTGTGCCGTTTTTCATCATTTATAAACCTTTATGCCCACAAATCTGCTCCTCCAGCACACTCATCAGCACCTTCATATCAATCGGCTTCGCCACATGATCATTCATTCCGGATTCCAGCGCCCGCTCTTTATCCTCTGTAAATGCATTCGCTGTCATCGCAACGATCGGAATGCCAGCCTTCTTCTTATCCGAAAACCGCCGGATTGCCCGCGTTGCCTTGTAGCCGTCCATGATCGGCATCTGGATATCCATCAGAATCAAATCATAATAATCTTCCGGCGCTTTTTGCAGCATTTCCAGGCAGGCAACCCCGTCATTTGCCCGTTCGACCAAAAGCCCCTCGCGGGTCAAAAGTTCGATGGAAATTTCGGCGTTCAGATCATTATCCTCCGCAAGAAGAATCCGGCAGCCGGATAGAGTCTGGGCAGCTGTTTCATCGAATGCGGTAGGCTCTGTTTCCTCCCGCGAGGAAATCCGGCATGGGATCCGGACAGTAAACGTTGAACCTTCTCCGAGCTTGCTCTTTACCTCGATCGTTCCATGCATCAGATCCACCAGATTTTTCACGATTCCCATGCCAAGCCCGGTGCCTTCAATGCCGCTGACGGTGGAAGAACGCTCCCGTGAAAATGATTCAAAAATATGCGACTGGAATTCCTCGGAAATGCCGATGCCGGTATCGGTGATTGCGATTTCTGTGATACACCAGCCGTCCGTTTCACCAGGCTCCTGGCGGAGGGCACAGGAGATCGTCCCGCCCTTGGCGGTATATTTGATTGCATTGCTCAAAATATTCAATATAATTTCGGACATATACGTCATGTCAATGTAGATATATGGGTACGAAATGTCCTTGGTCACATGAAAATGCTGCTGTTTTTCTTCCAGGGCAGTCTGAACCATGACGATACAGGAATCAAAATTTTTCTCAGTCTGGACGGAGGTTTCTTCAATGTGTATCTGGTTATTCTCAATCTGTGAAAACTGAAGAATATTGTTGATGATAGAGAGCATCTTTTCACCGGAAATATGGATCTTGTCCATATATTCGCCGATTTTTTCCGGTTCCTGCAGATGGTTTCTGGCAAGTTCTGCGTAACCGAGGATCGCATTCATCGGTGTCCGGATATCATGCGACATATTGAACAGGAAGGTCGATTTCGCCTTGTTGGCTGCCTCTGCTGCTTTTGCGGTCTGTTCCAGCAGCTGCTGCTGGGTGAGTTCTCTGGACTTCTGTTTCTTTGTATAAAAATAGGAAATAACAATTAGCAGAAGTGCTATCATGCTCGCGGCAGCGGCGATTCCAAAGGAGGAACGGTTGATCGCCTCAATCGATCGGTAAGTGTCTTCCATATCAATCTCGATACAGAGGGCACCGAGAATGTCATTGGTTCCGTCGGAGGCAATGACCGGATAGCAGGCGGTAAAAATATGCCCCCATGTGGTATCAATGATCTTTTGTGAGTGGATCGTTTTGCCGGAGAGGGCAGCTTCCAGATACGGAACCATTTCCTCTTCCAGGTAGGTGCCCGGATAAGCAAAATCAGGTGCTTCCAGATCCAGGCCATCGATCAGGTAGATAGGTTTTCCGCCCGGTCCACGCTTGGCAGTGTATAAGTAGCGCGTCGAATTGAGGCTGCGAAGCTCATTTAAATAAGACTGCAGGCTTCGATACTGCGCGGAGCTCATATCGGATTTTGTATTGATCTGTTCAAAATCTGCCCGCGTCAGCCGGCTTGATATCGCCCGGTGAACCGCGTCCGAACAGGAAATATTCCGTTCTACGGCGGCGCTCAGGGTGATGCGGCTGTTGCTTTTCAGCAGTGCAACGGTGTATAAGGAAATGAAAAATACTGCCAGAAGAAGCAAAAAGGTAAAGTTAAAGGCATGATAAGAAAAGCTTCTTGATGGGATATTTTCGTTGGATGGATGATTCATAAGTTAGATTCAACTTTCATGTAAATGCAGGGTTTATAGTTAAAAAACAGATCGAGTTGTTGATAATAAATGTAACATAAAACAGGTAAATCGGCAAGAAAGATATGCTTACATGAAAATTTTAAAAAAAAAGTTTTCACAAATTCTTCACAGAAAATTAGCACTCTACTCTTGACAGTGCTAACAACAAGTGTTATATTACTGCTAGAACAAAAGAAGACCAAAAGGTTTTCACAGATTGTTCGAAAGGAGGCAGGTTTATGAATATCAGTAAATTTACCCAGAAGTCTCTGGAAGCCGTTCAAAATACGGAAAAGCTGGCGTATGAATATGGAAACCAGCAGATTGATCAGGAACATTTGCTGTACAGTCTTTTGACTGTGGAAGACAGCTTGATTTTTAAATTAATAACAAAGATGGGAATCTCGGGCGACCAGTTTCGTGATGAGGTGCAGCAGGCGATTGGAAAGCTGCCGAAGGTATCCGGCGGTCAGGTGTATTTCTCCAACGATGCCAACAAGGTGCTGGTGAACGCGGAGGACGAAGCCAAGGCGATGGGGGACGAGTATGTTTCCGTCGAGCACTTATTTCTGGCGATGTTAAAACAGCCGAATAAGGCGGTCAAGGAACTGTTCCGTCTCTACGGCATCACGAAAGAGAGCTTTTTGCAGGCGCTTTCGACAGTGCGCGGCAACCAGCGTGTTGTCAGCGATAATCCGGAGGCAACGTATGACACTTTAAATAAATACGGTTACGATCTGGTGGAACGTGCGAGAGATCAGAAGCTCGATCCGGTCATCGGCCGTGACGGTGAGATCCGTAACGTGGTTATGATTCTCTCCAGAAAGACGAAAAACAACCCGGTTCTGATTGGTGAACCTGGCGTCGGTAAGACAGCCGTTGTCGAAGGACTGGCACAGCGTATCGTGCGCGGCGATGTCCCGGAGGGCTTGAAGGACAAGAAATTGTTTGCTCTGGATATGGGCGCTCTGATGGCGGGCGCGAAGTACCGCGGCGAGTTCGAAGAGAGACTGAAAGCGGTGCTTGACGAGGTCAAGAAGAGCGAGGGACAGATTATTCTGTTTATCGATGAACTGCATACGATCGTCGGCGCGGGCAAATCCGAGGGCGCGATGGACGCCGGGAATATGCTGAAGCCTATGCTGGCTAGAGGTGAACTGCACTGTATCGGTGCGACGACCCTGGATGAGTACCGTAAATACATCGAAAAAGACGCAGCTCTGGAACGTCGTTTCCAGCCGGTTCACGTTGATGAGCCGACCGTGGAAGATACGATTTCCATTCTGCGTGGTCTGAAAGAGAGATATGAGGTTTACCACGGGGTCAAGATTACCGACTCTGCGCTTGTATCGGCGGCAATCCTCTCGGATCGTTATATTACGGATCGTTTCCTTCCGGATAAGGCGATCGACCTGGTTGATGAAGCGTGCGCGATGATCAAGACAGAGATGGATTCAATGCCGGCGGAGCTGGATGAACTGTCGAGACGTATCATGCAGCTGCAGATTGAAGAGGCTGCGCTTAAGAAAGAGACTGACCGCTTAAGTCAGGATCGCCTGGCAGAACTGCAGAAAGAACTGGCAGAGCTCAAGAGCAGCTTTTCGACCCAGAAAGCCCAGTGGGAGAATGAAAAATCTTCCGTTGATAAGCTGTCCAAACTGCGTGAAGAGATTGAGCATGTAAATGGCGAGATTCAGGCAGCGCAGCAGGCATATGACCTAAACAAAGCGGCTGAACTCCAGTACGGCAAGCTGCCGGAACTGCAGAAACAGTTGGCGGAAGAGGAAGAGAAAGTGAAAAATCAGGATCTCAGTCTGGTACATGAGAGTGTCACCGAGGATGAGATTGCCCGGATTATTTCGAAGTGGACCGGTATTCCGGTTGCCAAACTGACCGAGAGCGAGCGCAGCAAGACCCTGCATATGGACGAACTGCTGCATAAACGTGTCATCGGACAGGATGAGGGCGTTACCAAGGTAACGGAGGCGATTATCCGTTCCAAAGCGGGCATCAAGGATCCGACGAAACCAATCGGTTCGTTCCTGTTCCTAGGTCCGACCGGTGTCGGCAAGACAGAGCTTGCAAAAGCGCTGGCGGAGGCATTGTTTGACGATGAGAACAACATGGTTCGTATCGATATGAGTGAATACATGGAGAAACATTCCGTTTCCCGTCTGATCGGAGCGCCGCCAGGATATGTCGGATATGACGAGGGCGGTCAGCTGACCGAGGCAGTACGGCGCAAACCGTATTCTGTTGTCCTCTTCGATGAGGTTGAGAAAGCGCACCCGGATGTATTTAACGTCCTGCTGCAGGTTCTGGATGATGGACGTATCACGGATTCGACCGGCAAAACTGTCGATTTCAAGAATACGATCCTGATTATGACCTCCAACATCGGTTCCCAGTATCTGCTGGACGGCATCGATGAAAAGGGACAGATCAAGCCGGAGGCGGAAAGCTCCGTTATGCATGACTTGAGAGCTCACTTCCGTCCTGAGTTCCTGAACCGTCTGGATGAGATTATTCTCTTTAAGCCGCTGACGAAAGGCAACATCGGAGGCATCATTGAGCTTCTGATTGCAGATGTCAACAAACGTCTGGCGGATAAGGAGTTAAAGATTGCCCTGACGGACGAGGCAAAGGATTTCATCATTGAAAATGGCTACGATCCGGTTTACGGTGCAAGACCGCTGAAACGGTACCTGCAGAAGAACGTTGAGACACTGGCAGCGAAGCTGATTCTGGCGGACGGCGTCCGTGCGGGCGATACGATAGAGATCGGGCTTTCGGATGGCAAGCTGACGGCTTCGGCTGTCCATAGCGCGTAAGCGGAAAACGTCTTACGGCGGATTTATAACTATTATATAGAAGAAACAATAGGGCGCGGAGAAGTGCGAAAGAGCTTCCTCTGCGCTCTTTTTATGTATTTCTGAGATTTTCACAGTCTTGACATTGCCCGGCAACTTTACTAAAATGATTCCATAATGACCGGACTATATCATTTGTTCCGGAAGTCAGTCAGATGAGGAGAAGATGAGATGAAAATTGCGATTGGAAATGACCATTCGGCGGTAGAATTGAAGAACATTATTGTGGATTTCCTGAAAGAAAAAGGAATCGAAGTGTTAAATTTGGGTACAGACAGCAGCGAGAGCTGTGATTATCCAGTTTACGGAGAGAAGGTAGGCCGTGCAGTTGTTTCCGGCGAAGCCGATCTGGGTATCGCAATCTGCGGTACCGGTCTTGGTATTTCACTGGCAGCTAACAAGGTAAAAGGCGTGCGCGCCTGCGTATGCAGCGAGCCGTACACAGCGGTGATGTCCCGCCGCCACAACGATGCCAATGTACTCTGCTTCGGCGCCCGCGTGGTAGGAAGTGAGCTTGCGAAGATGATCGTTGACGAGTGGATCAACGCAGAATTTGAGGGCGGACGCCATCAGAGACGCGTGGATATGATTATGGCGATTGAGGAGAAAGACTGATTCAGAGTCAGAGGTAACGGATGAAATCATAAGGCAGGCTGACAGCAGGATGCGGGATGCCTGTGAGAACAAAAAGAGGCAGCTGTAAAGTGATGGAGCAGCTGCGAAAAGAACAGGAGGAAGCAGGAAATGATCACAGAAGATATTCGCTACATCGGTGTAAACGACCATGACATTGACTTGTTTGAGGGGCAGTATCAGGTGCCAAATGGTATTTCATATAACTCATACGTGATTATGGATGAAAAGATCGCGATCATGGATACGGTAGACAAGCGCAAACAGACGGAATTTCTGGAAAATCTGGAAACTGCACTGGCTGGAAGAACCCCGGATTATCTGGTAATCAGCCACATGGAGCCGGATCATGCAACAAGTATCCAGGCAGTCGTAGAACGGTATCCGGAAATCACATTGGTAGGCAATGCGAAGACATTTCCGATGCTGAAACTGTACTTTGATCTTGATACCAGCCGTGCACTGACGGTCAAGGAGGGCGATACCCTGAAACTGGGGCGCCATGAGCTGACGTTCGTCATGGCACCGATGGTACACTGGCCGGAGGTTATGGTAAGCTATGATTCCTGCGACAAGGTGCTGTTCAGCGCCGACGGTTTCGGCAAGTTCGGTGCGCTTGATGTGGATGAGGACTGGGACTGCGAGGCGAGACGGTATTATTTCAATATTGTAGGAAAATATGGAATGCAGGTGCAGACACTTCTCAAGAAAGCAGCCGGTCTTGAGATCCAGATCATCTGCCCGCTGCATGGACCGGTTCTGAAAGAGACGATCGGTCATGTGCTTGAAAAATACCAGATTTGGAGCAGCTACGGCGTCGAGTCTGAGGGTGTATTTATCGCATATGCGTCCCTGCATGGCAACACCGAGGATGCGGCGAAAAAATGCAAAGAAATTCTTGAGAAAAAAGGATGCCCGAAGGTGGCAATCGCGGATCTGGCGCGCGGTGATATGGCGGAGGCGCTGGAAGATGCATTCCGGTATGGAAAAATTGTATTGGCAGCACCGTCCTATGACGCGGGTGTGATGCCGGTTATGGCAGATTTTCTGCACCACTTACAGAGCAAGAATTACCAGAAACGCACCGTTGCCCTGATTGAAAACGGTTCCTGGGCGCCGAGTGCAGCGCGCACGATGAAGGGAATGCTGGATGCGATGAAGGAGATTACGGTGGTTGAACCGGTCGTTACGGTTCGCGGGGCGCTCAAGGAGAGCGATATTCTGTTGCTGGAGCAGATGGCGGAAGCGCTGCTGGCATAAGAAGCGTCTGGTGACAGTATTTAATGAGACCTGAAAAAGGCTTTTTTAAATAAAAAATCCGGAGAGACAAAAGTGTGGTTTTTATATTTATATATGAAAAATCCACTTGATGATTTTGTATGGATGACAGAAAAGAATAGGAGAAACAGACATGGTAGATGAGGTAATGAAGTTCATTACAGAGGCAGACCCGGAAGTGGGAGAAGCCATTGAAGCAGAGGCAGCCCGTCAGAGAAGAAACCTGGAGCTGATCGCTTCGGAGAATATTGTATCGGAGCCGGTTATGATGGCGATGGGATCGGTATTAACCAACAAATATGCGGAGGGATATCCGGGAAAACGTTACTACGGCGGATGCCAGTGTGTCGATGTCGTAGAGTCCATCGCGATCGAGAGAGCGAAAAAACTGTTTGGCTGTGATTATGCAAACGTACAGCCGCATTCCGGCGCGCAGGCAAACATGGCGGTATTTATCGCAATGCTGAAACCGGGTGATACTGTTATGGGCATGAACCTGGATCACGGCGGACATCTGACACACGGAAGCCCTGTCAATTTCTCCGGTTTATATTTCAACATTGTGCCGTATGGTGTCGATGACAATGGCGTGATTGATTACGAAGAGGTAGAGCGCATTGCACTGGAAGCAAAACCGAAGCTGATCATTGCAGGTGCAAGTGCCTATGCAAGAGAGATTGATTTCAAACGTTTCCGTGAAATTGCAGACAAAGTAGGCGCATACCTGATGGTCGATATGGCTCATATCGCTGGTCTGGTAGCAGCCGGTCTTCACCAGAGCCCGATTCCGTATGCAGATGTTGTTACGACAACCACTCATAAGACACTGCGCGGACCGAGAGGCGGTCTGATTCTGGCAAATAAGGAAGCAGCTGAGAAGTTCAACTTCAACAAGGCGATTTTCCCGGGAACCCAGGGCGGTCCGTTAGAGCACATCATCGCTGGCAAGGCAGTCTGCTTCGGCGAGGCGCTGAAACCAGAATTTAAAGAGTATCAGCTTCAGGTAAAGAAGAATGCAGCAGCGCTGGCAGCCGCACTTCAGAAGCAGGGATTCAAGATTCTGACCGGCGGAACCGATAACCACCTGATGTTAGTTGATCTGCGCGGCATGGATATTTCCGGTAAAGAGCTGCAGAACCGCTGCGATGAAGTATACATTACCTTGAACAAAAACACCGTTCCAAATGACCCGAGAAGCCCGTTTGTTACTTCTGGTGTCCGCATCGGTACTCCGGCTGTTACCACCCGTGGACTCAAAGAAGAAGACATGGAAGTCATCGCAGAGTGCATCTGGCTGGCAGCTACCGACTTCGAGAACAAGGCAGATTACATCCGTGCGGAAGTGACGAAGCTGTGTGAGAAGTATCCGTTATATAAATAAGTAGAGAAGAATATGGAGCGAAAAATTTGCCAGTCTATAGATTCAGAAAAATGCTGGAAAATTAATGCACATATAACAATAAGAAAAAGGCTGTATTGCCTGCCGCATGGAAGCGCACGGTAGGTGATACAGCCTTTTCTATTCCAACCATTTTTCCTAGAAATTAAGTTTTTGTCCAATTCCTTTTTCCAATGCTTTTTCATAGATAAGCTGTGCTGTCCGCACATCAAAGAGTCCCATGCCGACTGATTTAAAGCAGCGGGTCTCGTTCTGCTCATGCGGATGTCCCTGCTTGGTATCTTCGATCAGATCCTCGATAAAGTGGACGCGCTCCTGTGTCAGAACGCCCTTTTCCAGCGGAATTTTCAGATCGCCGCTCTCCTCGCAGGCATACGGAAGCTCGGTGTACGCGTTCTTGACGAGTTTCCACACCGCATCCGGCAGTTCGCGCCGTTCCGGACGCCAGGAGCCGATGGCAACAAAGCATTTGCCGCGAAGCAGCTCTTCATCATCCGGGTAGACCGGATCGACCGCCTGGGTGGCGGAGATCAGGACGCGGCTGTGCTCAGCCAGTTCACGGGTATCCGCGCAGGTATGAATCTGGATGGCGTTTTTTCCAAACGATGCCAGACGCGCCGATAAGCGCTCGATAAAGCCGGAAAGATCCTTAGCGTATGCGTCATACAGATAAATATCTGTGATCGGGCGCACCTCGCAGGCATAGAGAAGCTGGTGTAGTCCCTGCATACCGCAGCCAACCAGACCAACTGAGGCAGCATCCTCTGGAGCCAGATAGCGCAGTGCGACACCGCCGACCGCACCGGTCCGCATTGCGGTCAGGACACTTCCGTTCATAATCGCCTTCGGCAGACCGGTCTTTGCGTTATTTAAAATCATAAGTCCGTTCAGATACGGAATTCCCAGAGAGGGATTGTCCGGAAATTCGGATAACATCTTTGTACCGATGACGGAATCCAGAAAACACGGCATATAGAGCATCATATTTTTATCACGCTGTGCGATAAAACGATCCGGCATCTTATAATTGCCGCTTTTGTGAATCGCATACGCATCTTCGATCGCGTCCATGACATCCTCTAAGGTGACGGACTGCCACATTTCTTGTTCGCTGAGAAATAACATATCAAAACCTCCTGAATATTTATGAATGAAATAAAACATATATACTAAAAATAGATTCATCACAAATCAAATGTGGTTTGTATGGCTGGATTGTAGCAGTTTCACGTTTCATTGTCAAGATGAAAACAGAATAAAAATCAAGTTGCATATTTGAAATGGGGCGTGTATAGTAAAGAAAATTGTAGCGGTTCAGTAGGTTTACGCATTTACTGAGCTACAGGAAATGGATAAAATTAGCACAAGCGAGAAGGGAAGAATACCTGGAAAGGAAGGGGTAATGGGAGAAGTAATTAAAGTATTAGACTGGTTGTTAGAGAATTTGGTACAGATATGCACGGTCATGCTAGAATTGTTTGGAATCATTGTGCTGGTTTCGACAGCGGTATCCTGCTTTGTTCAGTGGATACGAAACAAGCGTCAGCTGATCCGCCTGAATCTGGCACAGGGAATTGCGCTGGCGTTGGAATTTAAGATGGGCGGCGAGGTACTCAGGACGGTTGTGGTACGAGAGTGGTCGGAACTTGGAATTTTGGGAGCCATCATTGTCCTTCGGGCAATGCTTACATTTTTGATTCATTGGGAGATCAAGAACGAAAAAAGAGAAACCCAGGAAGAGCAAGGAGGAAAGCCAGAGTAAAAAAGGAGCACGAAAAAGGGAGTCTGCAGGATGAGCGGACTCCCTTTTTTCGTGGTTAAACAAGATTAATGCGAAAATTATTTGTCGTAGAAATGAATGCGTTCCAGAATTTGCTTCTGGCTTTTGATTTCCATTTTGGAATAAATGGAAGCCAGATGCTTTTTGACAGTAGGGATGCTGACGAAGAGGGTGGAAGATATCTGATCGTTGGAATAGCCGCGCAGTAAAAGGCTTAAAACATTTACTTCTCGGTTCGTCAGGGAAAAATCCCGGCTGATCTGGGAAAGAGTACGATCCATCACATAGGATAAATCGAAGAACAGACATACAAAGCAGTCGTTGTCTGGTCCCTCCTTAAGATGGGAGCGGCTTACCTCCAGAAACAAAGGGCTGTTTTCCATCTTGTATTCGATATTTTGTCCGGTGATGCTTCCGGAACGGAGCAGCTGTCGGCAAAGAGAGCGAAAACAGTTGGAAATTGGATTGTTGGATAAATCTGCAAATCCATGATTCTCCATGTATGTATGGTAGGTTGTGTTGCACCCGATAAAATTCAGTTTATCGTCAAAACAGCCGATTCCGATGCAGTTGTAATTTTCCAGTACATGAAATGCCCGTCCGATGTTGAGCTCCCGCCCGTAATTTTTAAATACGTTGCAGAAATGCGGCTGGAATAACCGGACAAGGCTTAATTCATCTGGCAGGAAATTTTTTTTATCGTTGGATCGGTGGATGGAAAACACACCCCGCAGATCCCGGTTCCGAATCGAAAAATTCGTTTCAATGGAATCATGCAGCCCCATGGGAAGTAGAAATTCCTGAAAATAAAGAGAATTTTTTCGAACCTCCTGATTGAACAGCTGGTTGGTCAGGAAAGTTACATTGCTGTCGGAGTCCAGAATCGACAGAACATCGTCCATATGGCAGTATTCTTCCTGATACCGCCGTTTCTGTTCATCATTCCAGTTGATGGTGTAGATGGAATGGGTTTTGTAATTCTGTCCCTGCTTTTGGTAAAACAAAAAATTTGCTTTTTCAAAGAAAACAATATTGTTCAGGTTCAGGAAAAAACTCTCCATCCGTTTTTCAAGAAGAATTGAATCGTCGTAAAGTTCAGCAATGATCTGATTGACGTTTTCAATTCGTGATGTTGTAAAAAGATTTTCAGCACTCATGAAGATGCCTCCTTTCCCGTGAGTATTCAATTAGTGAAAACAAAATGGAATCAATACTAGACTATAGTCCAACTATTGTTTTAAACTATTTTTAATAGACTGATAATATATAAAGCATAATAAAATGTTGTTATGATTATTGCAAGTGGAAAAACTTTGAAAATAGAAAAAGTATCCAAAAGTATACTATGATAGAACCGAAAGTATCTACTGTTAACTGACGTCATGTATCATAATAACCAAAACACAAAAAACTTTGTATTAAAAATGATGTTTTTTGAAAGTTTTCATCATGATATGATTTTAACAACGAGATTTCAGAAAACTGAAAGAGAACGGACAAAATTTTTAATACGGAGGAGCCTATGGAAAAAAAGAATGAATTTTGTTTGCAGGAGATTAAGGGGAGAAAGGCAGTAACCTGTATCGAGACACATACAGAGGGAGAGCCAACCCGAACCATTTTATCGGGATTTCCGGAAATTCCGGGGAATACGATGGAAGAAAAGATGCTCTATATGATGCAGGAACAGGACTGGATGAGAAAAGCAATTTGTTTTGAACCGCGTGGAAATGACGTAATGTCCGGAACGATTGTTACCAAGCCGTGCAATCCGGAGGCAGATTTTGGTGTTTTATATTACGAGGTTGGAAACTGGATGCCGATGTGCGGACATGATACGATCGGAGTTTCAACGGCACTGATTGAAAGCGGACTCTTAAAAGCGGAGGAACCGTATACATATGCGACCTTAGATACACCATCTGGATTGGTAAAAGTGAAAATTGAGGTGAAAGATGGCAAGGCGGTGCGGGTATCCTTTAAAAATGCCCCGGCATTTGTGATGAATCGGGATGTAAAGGTACAGGTTCCTGGATATGGTGAGATTCCGTTAGACATCGCATACGGTGGAAATGTATTTGCGTTAGTACCGGCATCGGCAATGGGCTTAAAGCTGGATAAAGAAAATGCAAAAGAGATTGTTGAAAAAGGAAATTATCTTAAAAAGTTTATCAATGAGCAGGTAACAGTCAAGCATCCGTATCTGGAAATCATGAACCAGGTAACGCATGTGGAATTTTTCGAACCGGGTACAGAAGGGGTTTCGGATGTAAAAAATGCAGTTGTCATTCCCCCGGCAGCGATTGACCGAAGCCCTTGCGGAACCGGTACATCAGCGAAGATGGCACTTCTTCATGCAGAAGGAAAGCTGGCAGTCGGACAGTCGTTTGTGCATGAGAGCCTGATTGGAAGTTTGTTCCACTGCCATATCGTTGAAGAGACAGAGGTGGCAGGAATTCCGGCAGTAGTACCGGAGATCAGCGGACGAGCGTTTGTGATGGGAGAGAGTACATGGTTATTCGATCCGGACGATCCATTCCCGGAAGGTTTCTTATTAGGCTAAATCGATAGAAATAAAATAAGAGTTTAAAGGTACAGGGAGGTACTTCTGAGGGAAAGAAGTACCTCGGGAGTTCACATAAAAACAGTATAAAGGAGGATACTTTATGAAAAAGAGATGGCTTTGCGGTACGATGGCATTGGTAATCGGAGCGATGGCAATGGCGGGGTGTTCAGGCGGAAATTCTTCTTCATCCGCATCTGCAGCCGGAACCGAAGCAGCAGATAGTGGTTCCAGCGTAGATACTTCCGGAGCAGAGATGACGATCCGTGTAGCACATGTATGTGGAACCGGTTCTCCGTATGATTACGGTGCGAATGCTTTTAAAAAGCTGGTCGAGGAGGGCAGCGACGGACGGATTAAAGTAGAGGTTTATGCAGGCGATATGACAACCGACGAGGTTGAGTGTGTTGAGATGGTTCAGAATAATAACCTGGAAATCGGCTGGGTAGGAACTGGTGCACTGGGCGGATTTGTACCAGATTTAGGCATTTTTGAGCTTCCATTCCTGTTTGAGGATGAGGATAATGTCAATAAAGCGCTGGAGGGAGAATTTGGCAATTCCCTTCTGGAGCAGTTAAGCGCGGTTGATGGAATTACAGGACTTGGTTTCCATGAGGATGGCTGGAGAAATATCCTGACTAAAGATAAGACAATTAATACCGTAGATGATATGAAGGGCGTTCGTATGAGAACCATGCAGAATGAAGTTTGCGTGGCAACCTACGAAGCACTTGGTGCTACACCGGTTGCATTGGCATCTGGCGAGCAGTTCACAGGACTTCAGAATGGCGTTGTAGATGGAACAGACAATAGTGCATTATATGCAGTAGCAGATGGTTATATTGAGGTTGTTAATAATATCTGCGATATTCATCATTACTATTCCAGCGGTATCATTGTTGCTTCTTCAAAATGGTATGAGGGTTTAAGCGAAGAAGACCAGAAACTCGTGAAAGAGTCAGCTATAAAAGCAGGCGAAGAGCAGAGAGCTTGGTTCCTGGAAAATGACGAGGCAAAGATTGCTGAGTATGAAGAAAAAGGTTATACCGTAACACGTCCGACTGATATTGATGCATGGAAAGAAAAAGTTGCTCCGGTATATGATAAAATGTACGCGGCACATCCGACCTGGGAAGGTCTGGTTGAGATGGTTCGCGCAGCGAAATAAAGTACAATAATTTTTGAACTATCATGTACTCCCGGAGCCTGTTTTCGGGAGTACATTTACAAAGAGGGGAGAAAAATGGCAGGATTGATTGAAAAACTTCACAAGATTGGCGACGTGATCAATACGGTTGCCAGAGTTGCATTAGGGGTTACGTCAATTGCTTTATGTATCGCGGTAATCGGCCAGTTTATTTTGCGATGGTTTGGAGCTACGATGCCATGGGCAACGGAGTTCTCCTGTTATATCTTCGTTTGGACCACGATGCTTGGCAGTGCCGTAGCAAGCCGTCATCTGCTTCATATCGGTGTTGACATGGTAATTAACTTGTGCCATGGAAAAACACGTCAGTTTATGCTGGTTCTGGCGGATGTGATTTTATTATTTGCACTTGTTTTATTTACAATTTCAGGTTGGAACTATACAGTTGCACAGATTCCACATCTGGGAACGACGATCAAGGTTTCGCTGGCGCTCTTTTATGCAGCCCTTCCGGTCAGCGGTCTCATTATGATTTATTATACATTTGTGCAGCTTCTTGAAAATATATGTTACGGGGAAGCGAAAAAGATTCCTCTTCCGGGGGATGAAGAGTAGGAGGTCAATATGTTCAGCAGTATAATTTTATTTGGAAGCTTTTTCTTGTTTCTTGCATTAGGCGTTCCGATTGCTTTTGTATTGATCGTAGCGACGGTCTCCTATGCGCTTTTAAGTACCGGTGATGCTAACCTGGCGTTGGTTCCGCAGCGAATTATCTATGGTATTAATAGTTTTACCATGCTTTGTCTTCCATTCTTCGCTCTGGCAGGAAATATTATGAATCACGGCGGTATTACCATGCGTCTGGTTCGTTTCGCACAGGCATTCGTTGGACATATCAAGGGTGGTCTGGCGATGGTAGACATCCTGGTATGTATGATGTTTGGTACAGTTTCAGGCTCGGCGGTAGCTGGTACGGCGGCAGTTGGATGCCTGATGATTCCGGCAATGAAGGATGAAAAGTATGATCCGGCGTTTACAGCAGGTCTGACCGCGTGTGCATCCTGCTGCTGCCCGATTATCCCACCGAGTCTGGCATTCGTTATTTACGGTGCGGCAGCGAAGGTATCCGTTGGCGATATGTTTATCGCCGGAGTAGTACCGGGTATCCTGATGGGTATTATCATGATGCTGGTTGTTTATGTATTTGCAGTGAAACGTGATTTTTCAGCAGGTCCTAAGACAAGCTGGAAGGAAAAATGGGAAGCAACCAGACAGGCACTTCCATGTATCGGACTTCCGATCATCGTTGTTGGCGGTATCATGGGTGGTTTCTTTACTCCGACCGAGGCAGCGGCGGCAGCGGTTCTTTATTCCCTGATTCTGTCGGCATTTGTATACCGGACCGTTGGCTGGAAAGAGCTCTGGAAATCGATTATCGACAGCGCGATCGACAGTGGTACGGTTATGCTGATTGTCGGCGGCTGCTATCTGTTTGGATGGGTTATCTCCAATGAGAGATGGGCAGTTTCTGTAACGAATATGCTGGTTGGTCTTCATACTTCTTTAGCAGTGAAACTGTTACTGGTCAATCTGGTTCTTCTGGTTGTTGGTATGTTTATGGATAGTGCTCCGGCAATCATGCTGGTAGCGCCGATTCTGGCACCGGCGATGGCAAGCCTGGGCGTTGACCCGATTCAGACTGGTATGATTGTCTGCCTGAACCTGACCATCGGTCTGGCAACTCCGCCGGTAGGTGTCTGCTTATACACGGCAACCAATATTGCAAGATGTAAATTTGGAGATACGGTTCGAAATGCAATACCATTCCTGGTAGCGATGCTGGCAGCATTAGCGATTGTTACGAATGTTCCGGTAGTATCCAGAATTCCATTTATTTTAATGGGACGATAGAAACGAGAGGGGACGTTGAAGTTGGACGTTCCCTTTTCCTTTACAAAAACACGAATCAAAAATGATGAATAAAAAACATGGAATGATTGATACAAAAAGGAGGACAAACCATGGAAAAACTACCCTGCAGTATCTTCAATGATGTACTCGGTCCGGTGATGCGCGGACCTTCCAGTTCCCATGTGGCGGGGGCGGCGCGGATCGCCTCCATGATCCGGCAATCTCTGGATGCACCGGTGAAAAAAGCGATTGTTGATTTTGATGTCAATGGTGCGCTGGCGGCATCGCACACGGGACACGGAACGGATATGGGATTTGCCAGCGGGCTTTTGAATATGGAGCTGGATGCGCCGGATGTCGCACAGTATGAGGCGATTGCGAAAGAACGGGGATTGGAGATCGAATACCGGATCCTTGATTATGGGGCAGAGCATCCGGGCAATTACCGGGCAGAGGTCTGGGACCAGAATGGAAATGTCGTGCATTGGGAGGCGATCGCAGTCGGCGGCGGTATGGTCGAGATGCAGAAATACGAGGAATTTTCGGTGCAGATAGCCGGAGATTTCTATGAGCTTCTGGTGATTGCGGATGTGGCACCGGGAATTGAGAAAAAAATAGAAGCACTTTTGCCGGATGCTGAATTTTTCCAGAGCGATCAGAAAAATGGTCAGATCTTATATAATTGGAAATTAGCTGTTCCGCTGACAAAAAATGTGATCCAAGCCGTCCGTGATGTGGCGGGTGTCAACCAGGCGTGCTATCTTGAACCGGTGCTTCCGACGCATTCCAGCAGAACCTGTCAGGTTCCATTTTCAACGGCAGCCGCCCTGGTTGATTATGCGAAAGAGCATCCAATGAAGTCCTGGGAGTATGCGCTGGAATATGAAGCTTGTCGGGGCGGTCAGTCGAGAGAAGACGTATACCGTCAGATGAAACAGATCTTGTCGGTCATGGAACAGGCGGTTGAGACGGGATTAGCCGGGACGAAATATCAGGACCGTATTCTGGGCGAGCAGGTCAGCAAGGTGGCAGCAGCCGAACAGGCAGGACGCCTGATTCCGGATCCGATTGTCAATGAGATCATCCGCTGTATCACGGCGGTGATGGAAAGCAAGAGTTCCATGGGCGTGATCGTAGCAGCACCGACCTGTGGCTCCTGCGGATGCCTGCCGGGAACGGTCATCGGACTGGCGCGGGCGCTGTCACTTCCGAGAGAAACGGTAGTACAGGGACTTCTGGTTGCGGGGCTGATTGGCGTCTTTTTTGCAGAAGAAGCGACGTTCTCAGCGGAAGTAGCCGGATGCCAGGTAGAGTGTGGTGCTGGTTCAGGCATGGCTGCGGCGGCACTCACTGCGATGATGGGCGGAACCATCGAAAATTGTATGGATGCGGCGTCTGTAGGGCTTCAGAATATCACAGGGCTTGCCTGCGATCCGGTTGGAAACCGTGTTGAATGGCCATGTCTCGGCAAAAATATCATGGGAGGAAGCAATGCGCTCGCCAGCGCCAATATGATTCTGGCAGGCTACGACAAGGTGATTCCGCTGGATGAGACGATCGGCGCAATCTATGAGATCGGTCTGTCGCTGCCGCTGGAACTGCGTTGTACCTTTGGCGGTCTGGGTAAGACAAAGACTGCCCGGGAGATTCTGAAGCGGTCCGACGCGCATTTTCCGGGGGAAGAGGCGCGGTAGGTGTAATTCGAAACATCGTGAAAGGACAGTTACAGTTTGTGTAAGGTGCGTACTGTAAGGTGGCATATCTTTTTAAGATCTGAAATAAAAATTGATTAAATAACTCTATAGAGATATAATATTAATAAAAATATCTCTATAGAGTTATTTTCATTAAAACGAATCTATTTTTTATATACCCCATGTTTCTACTTGCTCCCATAATAGATAAGGAGGTTGCCTCAGAATGAGAAAAATTTTATATCACGGTTCCTTGGAAATTATTTCTACTCCTATGTATGGTCAGGGAAAGGTCTATAATGACTACGGACAGGGCTTTTATTGTACGGAGAGTCTGGAACTGGCGAAGGAGTGGTCGTGCGCCGAGCGGGAGGACGGCTATGTGAATCAGTATGAAATGGATGAAACCGGTCTTTTGATTTTAAATTTGATGGAGAAGCACTACAGCGTTCTTCATTGGCTGGCGATTTTGATGAAATACCGGAAAATCCGCCTTTCTTCGGCGGTCATGAAACGGGGAAGAGAGTGGCTGCTGGAACATTTCCTCCCGGATGTGGACGGATATGATGTGGTGATTGGGTACCGGGCGGATGATTCGTATTTTTCATTTGCAAGGGCGTTTGTAAATAATGAAATATCGTTAGAGCAGCTTTCGTATGCGATGCGGCTGGGAAAATTGGGAGAGCAGTATGTATTAAAGAGTCAGAAGGCATTTCAGGCGATACACTTTCTTTCTTATGAAGGAGTAGATTCAGTGGAATATTATGTAAAACGAAGAGCCAGAGATGAGCAAGCTAGAAATGCATACCGGAAAAAGGTGGAAGAGGATGATATCGACGGTATTTATATGCGGGATTTGATTCGAGGGGAGGTGTCGGCTGAGGATGAGCGCTTATGGGATTGAATATCTGGATGATGCGATGAGAAATCTGGGGGAAATGACAGATTATGCGGTCAATGCCTGTGGGATGGATCTGGAAGATTTTTGGAAATTGTTTCTTACAACCGGGTATGCAGAAAAATTTGGGGAAGGTGTACCAAGAGTAGTGAGCGGCTTTTCTGGAACGGAGCTTGCGGAGGAAGTGCTTCGAAAAGCGGGAAAAAAGGACGAACTGCCGGAACCGCAGGTAGAATTTACCTGTTCCAGAGAGTATTGGAGTGGCTGGATACTGGCGTATTATCAGTGGTACAGTGAGAAGAAATTTAAGGAAATTGAAGCAGGGCTTCCGGTCCGGGAGGTTGTGGAAATGTATCCGGCACTTCATGAAGCTCCGGAGGATAAATTTGTTGAGGCGGCAGACAGAATCATTCGAAGAAAAGAGCAGGGGAAAAACGCGTTGCGGCGGATCCGGAAGATGGAGGGATATACCCAAAAGGATCTTTCAGAGCAATCGGGGGTTACGCTGCGGAGTATTCAGCAGTATGAACAGGGAAAAAAGAAGATTCAAAAAGCATCCGCAGAAACCGTGCGTGCGCTTGCACGGTCACTGGGATGCCAGATGGAAGATTTGCTGTAATTGCGAAGGGATTGGACAGTTTCAATTTGCTATAGCGCCGTCGCCTTCGGCAGACTGAAAATAAATTCCGTCCCCACGCCCTCGGTGCTGACAACGTCGATATTTTCCCCATGTGCCTGAATAATCTCTTTGACAATCGCAAGCCCCAGCCCGGTGCCCTTTTTATCTTTTCCGCGCGATAAGTCGGTCTTGTAGAAACGTTCAAAGATTTTCTTCTGGCTGTCCTTCGGGATGCCGATGCCGGTGTCTTTGACGGAAATGAAGATTTTTTCATACCGGATGGAGGTCTGGATGTAAATGATCGAATCCTCGTGGCTGAATTTGATCGCGTTGTCGATCAGGTTGTAGAGAACCTGCTGGATTTTTCCGAGATCGGCGTAGACCATCTGGATGCTATCCGCAAAGGTCAGGTCAAACGTGATGCCTTTCGCGCTACACGTGCCCTCGAAGGTTGCGGCGGTATCCTTGATCGTCCGGTTGATATCGAAATTTGTCCGGGTTAAGTAGCCTTTGCTGTCCAGGGAGTTGAGTGTCAGCATGCCTTGGGTCAGCTTGTTGAGGCGTTCGGTTTCGGAAATAACGATGTGCAGGTATTTATGATAGAGTTCCTGCGGGATTGTGCCGTCGAGAATCGCCTCGAGATAGCCCTTGATGGAGGTCAGCGGCGAGCGGAAATCGTGCGATACGTTCGCGATGAAATTGTGCTGGTACTGTTCCATTTCATTTAACTCGCTGGACATATAGTTTAATGTGCTGGCGAGATAGCCGATCTCGTCGTGGGTGGTAATCGGGATATTGTGTGCCAGGTTTCCGGCTGCATATTCATTGGCTGCGACCGTAATCTTTTTGAGCGGGAAATAGACCACTTTTGTAAAAACAAGAAGCACCACCAGGGATAGGAAGAACAGGATGATCGATGTTATGTAAATAATATTCAGAAATCCGTTCTGTTCCGCCTCAATGTTCTGGATTGGCATATGAATCACGATGTAGCCGTAGGTCTTCATATTGCCTGTGATCGGGGCGGAAACGGAGAGTACTTTGCTGTCAAACAGGTTGTAATACTGTCCGATGGAATAGAGCCGGTTGCCCTGTGCGGTCGGGTCGAAATCGTCGATTGCGATGCCGGTACGACTGTCGCTGCTGTCCGCAACGATGGTGCCCTCATGGTTCAGGATCCAGATATCCGATTGCAGATAGGCGGAAACCGCCTCGATCTGTGGGTATGCCGAGTCGAGATTGATGGTTTTGCCCTCGTAGGCTTTGCTGCACCGATCGGCAATCATGGTCGCCTCGTCATACAGAACCTCCGATTCGCGTTCCACCAGATGGTGGTAGGTCATCTCAGATGAGATGGTCGCGATCGTGATGAATCCAAGCAGACCGAAGATGAGATAGCCGATCAGCAGTTTATAATAAAGAGAATGTGTGTAGTGGTTTGATTTCATGGTAAACCTCCGGTTACCTCTTCACGTAACAGTTCAGTTCCTTTACTAACAGTTACCGTTTTACCTCAAATTTATATCCAATCCCCCAGACGGTCGTCAGCGCCCACTTGTCGTTGCCCTTGATTTTTTCACGGAGCCGCTTGATATGGACATCTACCGTCCGCGTGTCGCCGATGTATTCATATCCCCAGATATGGTCGAGAAGTTGCTCCCTTGTGAATACCTGGTTTGGTGAGGACGCGAGGAAATAGAGCAGTTCCAGTTCCTTCGGCGGCAGCTCGATCGAGTGTCCGTTGTAAATGACGGAGTAGTTCGTCAGGTTGACGATGAGATCCGGATATTCGACAAAATTGCCATGCTGTTCGGTCACGGACGATGCAGGCATCTGCACCGGCAGCTGGTAGCGCCGCAGAACGGCTTTGACTCTGGCAACCAGCTCTTTCGAATCGAATGGTTTGATCATGTAGTCATCGGCGCCCAGCTCCAGCCCCAGCACCTTATCAAAGATTTCGCCCTTGGCGGAGAGCATGATGATTGGCACCTGGGAGGTGCTTCGCAGTTCCCGGCAGACCTGATAGCCGTCGATGCCCGGAAGCATCAGATCAAGGAGAATCAGGTTGGGCTGAAATTCGGGAAATACCCGGAGAGCTTCTTCCCCGTCTCCGACAATTTTTGTTTCAAAACATTCTTTCGTCAGGTAAAGTGAGATTAGTTCAGCAATGTTGTAGTCGTCATCTACGATGAGAATGCGCTGCTTTTCAGCCATGTTGATTCCTCCTGTTTTTTTGGATATTTGTAACTGTTCAGTACCTTCACAGTCACGCGCAAAAATCCATTAAAAATTGTCTACGGCAATGGGATTTTTGCCTGCTGGCCCATGTTTTCGTACGGTCAGCGCAGTAAATGCGCAGGCCTACTGAACAGTTATGGATATTTCTTATTTAAATGTCACGATTGTAACGCCTGTATCGCCTTCGCCAAACTCGCCAAGCCGGTATTCCTTGACATAGCTTAATTTCTTCAAGTGGCGGTGTACGCCCGCTTTCAAAGCGCCGGTTCCACGACCATGTACGACGCGGACCTGCGGAAGATGCGCCAGGTAGGCATCATCCAGGTATTTGTCGAGTACCGGGATCGCCTCATCGACGGTCATGCCAATCAGGTTGACCTCCGGCGATACGCTGAAGGACTTGGACATCTTGATCTTGCTGCTTCCGCTTCCGGATCCGCGGGAACCACCCGTATGCGTGCCGGAAAGTCCCGGTCCGGTGATGGATGCTTCCTCGACCATTTCCAGATCGCGGATATTGACGAGGGAGCGCAGAATTCCCATCTGTACATACAGATCGCCCTTGGCGTTCGGCAGGGAGCTGACGGTTCCCTTTAAATTCATCGAGAGAACGCGCACGGTATCGCCGAGACGCAGCTTTTTCGCGGAAACGGCTTTTTTCGGTGCGGCGGTTTTCTTAACTGCCAGTTTCTTGTCTACATCCTGGATCTTGCCGCGCAGCTTGGTCCGCTCGGCTTCCAGTTCTTTATTGACGCCGGAAGACTTGGCAAGCTTGTTGATGTTGCGGATCGTCTGATCGGCGGTGTCCTTTGCATCCTGAAGGATCTTCTGAGCTTCCTCGCGGGCTTTGGAAAGCATTTTTTCCTTCTGCTCGGAGAAACGTTCTTCCTTCTGCTGGAGGCGGTTCTTCAGCGTTTCAATCTCCTGTTTATAGGAGGCGATCTCTTCGCGCTCTTTTTCAATGGTCACGCGGCTGTTTTCCAGATTGGCAAGCAGATCCTCGAAGGATTCGTCCTTCTGCTCCATCTGGTTTTTCGCCTCGTCGATGATATAATCCGGCAGCCCCAGCTTGCGGGAAATGGCAAATGCATTACTTTTTCCTGGAATACCGATGAGCAGGCGGTAGGTCGGGCGGAGAGTCTCGACGTTGAACTCGCAGCAGGCATTTTCAACGCCTGGCGCGGTCAGCGCAAAGACTTTTAATTCGCTGTAATGCGTGGTTGCGATCGTCCGGCAGGTCATGTTGTGTAGGAAATTTAAAACCGCAATCGCCAGCGCCGCGCCCTCGGTCGGGTCGGTACCGGAACAGAGTTCATCGAAGAGACAGAGCGAATTGGCGTCCGCCTCATTTAAAATCGAAACGATATTCGTCATATGGGCGGAGAATGTACTCAGATTCTGCTCGATGCTCTGCTCATCGCCAATGTCGGCAAATACATTGTCAAAAACAGCCAGCTCGGATCCTTCAAATGCCGGGATATGGAGTCCTGACTGCCCCATCAGGGTAAAGAGTCCGACGGTTTTTAAAGAAACGGTTTTACCACCCGTGTTTGGACCCGTCACAATCAGAAGGTCAAACGAATCGCCAACCCAGATGTTGATCGGAACGACCTGTTTCGGATTTAAGAGCGGATGGCGTCCGTCCTTGATATTGATATACCGTTTGTTGTTAAATTTCGGTTCCACGCAGTTATAGTGGCGGGAAAGAGCTGCCTTTGCGAAAATGAAATCGAGCTCTGCCAGAATCGAAAGATCCGAGAGGATCGCGTCGGTGTAAGGCATAAGCTGGCTGGAAAGAGCTGCCAGAACGAACTCAATTTCCCGTTTTTCCTGGATTTCCAGCTCGCGCAGTTCGTTGTTCAGCTTGACGATCGCGAGCGGCTCGATAAATACAGTCGAACCGGTCGAGGACTGGTCGTGCACCATGCCTGGAACCTGGGATTTATACTCAGCCTTGACCGGCAGGCAATAGCGCCCGTCGCGCATTGTGATGACGGCATCCTGTAAATAGGTCCGGCTGGAATTTAAAATAGAATTTAACTGGGTATGGACGCGTCCGCCCACGATCTTCATGGAGCGGCGCACTTTGGCAAGTCCCGGACTTGCGTCATCGCTGACCTCATCCTCGGATGGCAGGCAGCGCTTGATCTCATTGTTGACCGGCGTCAGCGGATCCAGGGCGCGGAAGCGCTCATCAAGGGAATCATCTGGAAATTCTTCGGATTTCTCATGGCGTCCGTAGCTCTGCGCGCGGGCAGCGACTGTCAGCAGGGAGCTGACAGAGAGAAGCTCCGGGATCCCCAGGGAACTTCCGATTTCCAGACGTTTCATGGAACCACGCACATCCTTCACGCCGCCGAAGGAGAGACTTCCCTTCATGCGGACGCGCGTCAGGGCATCGGTCGTCTCCGTCTGGCTTTGCCGGATCGTCCCCAGATCACAGGACGGCTGCAGTTCCCGGCACATCTGTTTTCCCATCTCCGTGGAGGCGTACTCCGTGAGCTGGTCGATGATCTTTGTATATTCGAGAGTTTTTAATGCTTTTTCATTCATGTTGTGGTAATCCTCTTAATTTAAATGGTGTTCACATGATACCGTGACCACTAAATTCGTGAAAGACCTCATTAAGTGGTCAGGTATAAGTTCTCACTAGACTCGAAAAGACCTCGTCAAGTGTTCACATTATATCACATTCCCCGCCGTCTAGCCAAGCATTCGCACTTTTTTCTTGCATAACCTTAAGAAGGAAAGTATAATTAGGATATGTTATGCAAAGGGGAAAGTGAAATGCCGGATTCAGAAGAACTTGAAAAAAAGGAAAAACGGGAATTCATGAGAGAAACGATAGTGAAGCCGCCGCTGACCAGAAAACAGATTGCGAAGCGGGTGGCTCTCTTTGTATGCGCGTCAGCCGCATTTGGAGGAGTCGCGGCGGTTTCGTTTGCGGCGGTAAAGCCGTTTGCGGATCGGTGTTTTCAGGAAAATGGGATGCAGGAGACATCCTCAGTCGAGTTTTCCAAGGACGATCCGGACTCTGTTTCGCCGTCGGACGGTGCAGATGCGGATATGACAGCGCAGCCGGAACAAATGGAGCAGGAGATTGATGAGGCGGTCAGCGAGGCGCTTTCCAGCTATCAGTTTTCCGCAGACAATTTCAATTCGATGACGTCGGTATTGCGTGGAATCGGGGAACAGGGTGATAAGTCGATCGTGACGGTCAGCTCCGGCAAACAGGATACGGATATATTTGGAAATCCGGTGGAAAATACGGGTGATTATGCAGGTGCAGTCATCGCGGAGAGTGATGGAGAATTTCTGATCTTTACTTACGCCGATGCGGTGCGGGCGGCAGATTCGATCAATGTGAGATTTTCGGATGGAACGAAGATCGCTGGTACAGTGCGCCAGATTGACGAAGTGCTCGGAATGGCAGTTGTGGCGGTGCCGTCCGGCAATCTGCCGGAAGAAGAGCGGAAAAAGGTGCAGGTGCTTTCACTTGCCAATTCATATACGGTCAAGGCAGGCGATGTCCTCGTAGGTATCGGCGGTCCGTCCGGACAGGTGCATTCGCTTTCGTTCGGAACGGTATCCTACGTGGCGCGCAATGTGCAGATTACAGATGGACTGACGCGGATCCTGTATGCGGATATCAGCAGCAATTCGCAGACGGGTACCTTTTTGATCAATACAGCCGGAGAGATGGTCGGCTGGACATCGGAGTCCTGCCGCAGCGAGAGCTGTACGGATCGGACGGCGGCGTACACCATTTCCAGCTACAAGCCGATTCTGGAGCGGCTGACGAATGGCGTTTCGGCGGCATATCTGGGCATCCTGGGACAGGATGTGAGCCGTGCGATGCAGGGGAGCGGCATTCCGGCGGGCGTTTACGTGACGGAGGCAGTCTCCGGCAGCCCGGCATATGACGCTGGCATCCAGCCCGGCGATATTATTGTGAAATTTGGCACAAAGGAGATCGGAAGTTTCAAAGATCTCCAGGCGCAGATTGAAAATTCCGCGAGCGGCGTGTCTGTATCGGTAAATGTGATGCGGAAAGGGCGCGACGGATACACGGAAATTCCATTTTTGGTATCTCTGCGCGCCAGATAGAAATTCAGGAGGATATAGGCAGAATGAGATATATTGAACAGTTCCGGGAAGGAATGAGAGTCTCGGACGTATATTTATGTAAGACGAAACAGCACGCGGTGACGAAAAACGGAAAAGAGTACGCTTCCGTGCTGCTTCAGGATAAAACAGGCACGGTAGACTGCAAAATCTGGGATTTAAGTTCCCCGGGCATCAATGATTTTGAGCCGCTGCAGTACGTCTATGTGGACGGCGATGTGACGGTCTTCCAGGGTTCCAACCAGTTAAATATCAAGCGCATACGCAAGGCGGACGAGGGCGAGTATCAGGAAAGCGATTACCTTCCGGTCAGCTCAAAGGATATCAAGATAATGTATCAGGAGCTGACGGCTCTGGTGCAGTCTTTCCAGAATCCGTACCTGAAAAAGCTGGCATCCAGCTATTTCCTGGAAGATAAGGCATTTGTGAAGAAATTCTGCTTCCATTCGGCGGCGAAGAGTGTGCATCATGGTTTTGTGGGCGGACTTTTGGAACATACGTTAAGTGTTATGAAACTCTGTGATTTCTACACGAAGTCATATCCGGCGCTGAACCGCGATCTGCTTCTGACGGCGGCGCTGTTCCACGACATCGGAAAAGTGCAGGAATTATCCGCATTTCCGGAAAATGATTATACGGACGACGGTCAGCTCTTAGGTCATATCGTGATCGGCACGATGATGGTTGCAGACCGTATTAAGGAGATTCCGGGATTCCCGGCAAAGACAGCGGCGGAGTTAAAGCACTGCATCCTTGCGCACCACGGCGAATTAGAGTACGGTTCCCCAAAGAAACCGGCGCTTCTGGAGGCGCTGGCATTGAATTTCGCGGACAATACCGATGCGAAGATGGAGACGATGCTGGAAGTCTTAAAGAGCGGCGGGGAGAATCCGGGCTGGCTCGGATATAACCGTTTCCTGGAGACGAATGTGAGAAAGACGACGCCGACGGAATAATAATAAGATAACAGACATCTAAAATGAGTCTAAATGTATATAAGAAAAAGAAAACAGCGCTGCACAAGCAGATGCTGCCTTGCAGAAGCGGGGGAACGAAAAAATAGGAATCAGGACTCACCACCTAAAGAGGTGGGAGTCTTCTTGTTTCATAGGGAATTGCGTCCTATGAAACAAAAAACGCTCCGCGGGATGCGCACTCGCGCGAAGAAGAAACATGTCGCAAGCGACCGCGCTCGGCACGAGAATGTGCCAAGGCGCATTCTTTTTTAACTGAGATAAATAAGAAAAATGGAGAAGGATACCAGGAAGGTACAGCGGTTCAGCAGGGACCGCACTTTTCTGATATCCTTTTGTTTCATAAGGAAAAATATAGGGGTACAACAGAAAATATGAAAAAACGAGAAAATACAGGCAAAATCATTGGAAAGGTGTTCGGAGAAGCCAGGGCACTTGGCGTCACTGCCTTAGCGGCGGCAGTCATGCTTTCCGGATGCGGAAACGCTGGAAATCAGGCGCAGAAAGGCGGTTCCGGCGCAGAACAGACGGAAAATGTTGAAAACGGCGAAAATGCAGCGGAAAATACCCAAATAAGCGTTATTATCGCGATGCCGCCGACTTCAGAGCCGGAGGCGGGCTTTGATCCGGCATATGGCTGGGGCGCGGGCGAGCATATGCATGAACCGCTGATCCAGAGCACCCTGACGGTGACAGAAGCAGATTTGAGTATCGGGTATGATCTGGCGACAGATGTGGAGACCTCCGAGGATGGAATGACATGGACGGTGACGATCCGCGACGATGCGAAATTCACGGATGGCGAGGCGCTGACCGCGGAGGATGTGGCATTCACTTATAACACATTGAAAAAGACGAGTTCCGTCAACGATTTTTCAATGCTGAAACAGGCGGAGGCGATCGATGATGTGACGGTTGTGTTTGAGATGGAACGCCCGTTTGCTATCTGGTCATACACGATGGCGGTGACGGGAATTGTGCCGGAGCATGCATATGGAACGGATTACGGCACACATCCGATCGGTTCCGGGCGATATATCCTGAAACAGTGGGACAAGGGGCAGCAGGTGATTCTGGAAGCCAACCCGGATTATTATGGGGATGCGCCGAAGATGCGGCAGGTCACGATTCTCTTTATGGAAGAGGATGCGGCATTTGCGGCGGTGCGCGCCGGGCAGGTGGATGTGGCGTACACGGCGGCGTCCTATGCAGACCAGTCGGTTCCAGAATTCAGTCTTTTGGATTGTGAGACGGTGGACAACCGTGGATTTAACCTCCCGGCAGTGCCGGAGACGGTACGGGGGGATGGCGTAAAAATCGGCAATGATTTTACCGCGGATGTGCAGGTGCGCCGGGCGATCAACCTGGCGATTGACCGGCAGGAAATGATCGATCATGTGTTAAATGGTTACGGCAGCCCGGCATATAGTGTCTGTGACAAGATGCCGTGGTACAACGATGAAATGGAGAAAATTTCCTATGATGTGGAGAAGGCGGAAGAGATGCTGGATGCGGCGGGATGGAAGAAAAATGCCGACGGCATCCGCGAAAAGGATGGAGTGAAAGCCATTCTGGAATTTCTCTATCCGACCGGGGATTCGGTGCGTCAGGCGCTGGCAGCCGATACGGCACAGCAGTTAAAAGAGATTGGAATTGACGCATCGATCCGCGGCACCGGCTGGGATACTGCGTATGACGAGGCACAGTCGCAGCCGCTTCTCTGGGGCTGGGGCGCGCACACGCCGATGGAATTTTATAATATTTACCATACAAAGGCAGATACGGGGCTGGCAGAATATTCGCCGTATGCGAATGAGACCGTGGACGCTTATATGGATGAGGCCTTGGCAGCACCGGATCTGGAAAGTTCGTATGAATTGTGGAAAAAGGCGCAGTGGGACGGCGAGACGGGTGTTTCAGCCGAGGGTGATCTTCCGTGGATCTGGCTGGTGAATGTCGATCATCTGTACTGGGTGAGAGACGGGCTTCATGTCGCAGAGCAGAAGGTGCATCCGCACGGTCACGGCTGGTCCATCGTCAACAATGTCGATCGGTGGTACTATGAGTAGGATGAAATGGTTTGGGCGCAGTCTGCTGCACTTGATTCTGCTGCTTTTGGCAGTCAGTCTGGTATCGTTTCTGCTGGTGTCGATGTCTCCGGTCGATCCGCTGCAGACGAATGTCGGGCAGACGGCGCTCGGCTCGATGGCGCCGGAGCAGATCGAGAAGCTGCAGGCGTACTGGGGCGTTGGTGTGCCGGTCTGGAAGCGCTTCTTTAGCTGGATTTCGGGCATCTGCCATGGTGATTTTGGCATTTCTCTTCTGTACCGCAGACCGGTGCTGGAGGTGATCGCGGAAAAGGCGTCTGCGTCAGTGTGGCTCCTTCTGTCTGCGTGGCTGTTTTCGGGAATCGTGGGGATATTTTTAGGAATTGCAGCGGCGGCAAAACGGGGCAAGTGGGCGGATCGCCTGATTACGGGCTATTGCATCGTGATCGCGGGAACGCCGTCCTTCTGGCTGGCGCTGGTGCTGCTGCTTCTCTTTACAGTGCAGCTTCCCGTCTTCCCAATCGGGTTCAGTGTCCCGGTGGGAATGGCGGCGGACGAGGTCAGCCTGGCGGATCGCCTGTATCACGCATTTCTGCCGGCGTGTACGCTGGGACTGACAGGGATTTCTTCGATTGCGATGCACACGCGCGAAAAAGTGATTGAGATTCTGGAAAGTGATTACGTACTCTATGCGCGGGCGCGGGGCGAGAGCGGCTGGCGGCTGATTTTTCGGCATGGACTCCGCAACCTGCTTCTCCCGGTAATTACGCTCCAATTTGGCTCGATCAGCGAGATTTTCGGCGGTTCGGTGCTGGTGGAACAGGTCTTTTCCTATCCGGGACTCGGACAGGCGGCGGTCACGGCGGGGCTGGGAAGCGATATCCCGCTTCTGATGGGAATTACACTCATCAGTGCCGTGCTTGTATTTGCAGGAAATGCAGCGGCGGATGGGCTGTACCGGCTGGTCGATCCGAGACTTAGGAAAGGAGGCAGGGCATGAGAAAGAAAACACTCTGGCTGCTGGGAATTTCCCTCCTTTTCCTGATTCTGGTGACAGTGCTTGGAATCGTCTGGGAGGATGCCGCACAGCAGGTCGATTTTGCGAGAAAAAACCTGCCTCCGGGAACCGGCGGGCTGTTTGGAACCGACTGGATGGGGCGGAATATGCTGAAACGGACGGTTGCAGGGCTTTCTTTAAGCATCCGGCTGGGGCTTCTGACCGCGGCGATCAGCGCCGCGGTGGCATTGGCGCTTGCATTGCTGGCGTCGCTTGGCGGGGGACTGATGGATTCATTGGTATGCGGGCTGATTAATCTGGTAATGGGAATCCCGCACATGCTTCTCCTGATCCTGATTTCCTACAGTCTGGGAAAGGGATTCCGGGGTGTAGCAGCCGGGATTGCCCTGACGCACTGGGCGTCGCTGGCGAGGCTTTTGCGGGCGGAAATCTTACAGATCCGGGAAAGTCCGTATGTGCAGATCTCCGAAAAACTGGGGAAAAAGCCCTGGTGGATTGCCTGGAACCACATCGTCCCGCAGGTATCGCGGCAATTTGTAACCGGGTTAATTCTTCTCTTTCCCCATGCGATTCTTCATGAGGCGGGCGTGACCTTTCTGGGCTTCGGTCTTTCCTCCGAGCAACCGGCGATCGGTGTTATTTTATCCGAGAGTATGTCGTACCTGATTACCGGAAAATGGTGGCTGGCGCTCTTTCCGGGCGCAGCACTGGTGCTGGTAACGCTGGGATTTCAGGCGATCGGGCAGAGCCTGGGGCGGCTGATGGATCCGGGGAGCGCGCATGAGTAAAGGATGCTGGGAATGAGGCAGAAAAACATATATTTTGATAAAATGATGCGATTAAGACAAAAACAATCAAAAACGATGCGGCTATCAGATTTGGAACAGACAGACGTTATCAAAGAACGGAGATTGCGTGAAAATCGTGATTCCATGGAAAAGCCGATATTGAAAATTCAAAATCTAAACTTATATTTTACGCAGTACGCGCGTGGGCTTAGACGGCGCGAACTCCATCCGCTCCGCGACCTTTCCTGCAAACTTTTCAGTGGGGAGCTGACGGCGGTGGTCGGGGCGAGTGGTTCGGGAAAAAGCCTGCTGGCGCACGCGATTCTGGGAATCTTGCCGTACAACTGCCGGATGGAAGGAAAAATTTCCTATCAGGGAGAGGTTCTGGATGAGACGCGGCTTGCCGGGCTGCGGGGCAATGGAATTTCCCTGATTCCGCAGGGGGTTTCCTACCTCGATCCGTTGATGCGGGTCGGGGATCAGATCTGCGGCGGCAGAAAAGATGAAGCGACGCGGGCAAAATGCCGCCAGCTTTTGAAGCGGTACGGGCTGGATGAATCAGTGGAAAAATGTTATCCATTTGAGCTGTCGGGCGGCATGGCGCGGCGCGTCCTGATGGCAGCGGCACTGATGCAGGAGCCGAGGCTGATTGTGGCGGATGAACCGACACCGGGGCTGGAGGCGATGACCGCGCGCCATGTAATCCGTCATTTAAAAGAGATGGCACAGGACGGGGCAGCGGTGCTTCTGATTACTCATGATCTGGAACTGGCGATTGAGATGGCGGACCGGATTCTGGTGTTTTATGACGGGACGATTCTGGAGGAAGTAAAGCCGGAGAACTTCCGGGAGGGACGGAATCTGAAAGAGCCATACACGCAGGCGCTCTACCGGGCACTGCCGGAACATGAATTTTTTGGAGGAGAATGAGATGTCACTAAAGGCGGAAAACCTATCTTTTTCGTATGAAAATGGCGGGCGCCACGTGCTGACGCGTATTTCCCTGAAAATTGAGCCAGGAGAGCGCGTGGGTCTGGTGGCGCCGAGCGGATATGGAAAAACGACGCTGTGCCGCCTGCTGGCGGGATATGAGAGACTGGAGGAGGGAACGGTAGAGATTGACAGCATACCAATTGAGAATATCCGGGGCTGTATGCCGGTGCAGTTAATCTGGCAGCACCCGGAGCAGGCGCTCAACCCACGCTGGCGGATGCGCCAGGTTCTCAGTGAGGGCGGTCAGGTGGATGAGGAGAGCCGGGGACGGCTTGGCATCCGGGAAGAATGGCTGGATCGGTTTCCATCGGAGCTTTCCGGCGGCGAACTGCAGCGGTTCTGTATTGCCAGAGCGCTGGCGGCAAATCCGCGGTATCTGCTGGCGGATGAGATCACCGCGATGTTTGACGCAGTGACCCAGAGCCAGATCTGGCAGGCGCTTTTGCATGAGGCAAAGGGGCGGGAGCTGGGAATGGTGATTGTGAGCCATTCGGAATCTCTTTTGAAGCGGATTTGCACGCGGCGGATTGATTTAAAGGCATTGCAGGAAAAGATGGCAGCAGTTTAGCCGGTTCACATATTGACAGAGAAAATCGGGATTGACCGAGCTCATAAGAGCGAGGGATGCTTCTTGTCCAAAGGACAAGAAGATGGGCGATAGTAAGAGATTAATAATTCGGGATTTGGTAAGGAGGAGGAAAAATGGATGTTCGGAAGCTGTTGGAAGAGGTAAAACGGGGGGATACGAGTATTGAGGAAGCGGAGAACGCGTTCAAGAATCTTCCTTACGAAGATTTAGGGTATGCGAAGCTGGATCTGCACCGGAAATTGCGTTCGGGATTCCCAGAGACGGTGTTCTGCCAAGGAAAGCCGGATGCCTATCTGGCGGATATTTTCGAGACGCTGTACCGGGAAAATGGGGAAGTACTCGGAACGCGGGCGACGCCGGAGCAGTGGAATCTAGTGCGGGCGCGCATCCCGGAGATAGAATACGATCCGGTTTCAAAAATTTTGCAGGCGAGAAAATCATCGGAGACACCGCGGAAGCTGGAAGGGCTGGTGGCAGTCTGCACAGGCGGAACCGCGGATATCCCGGTTGCGGAGGAGGCTGCCAAAACGGCAGAATTTTTCGGCTGCCGCGTGGAGCGCTACTATGATATAGGGGTGGCGGGCATCCATCGCCTTTTATCCAAACGCGAGGCGATTGCGCGGGCAAACTGTGTGATTGCGGTGGCGGGAATGGAAGGCGCGCTTGGCACAGTTGTCGCCGGGCTGATGGAAAATCCGGTCATTGCGGTTCCGACCTCGGTCGGCTATGGTGCAAGTTTTCATGGACTGTCGGCATTGATCACGATGATTAATTCCTGTGCGAACGGCATTTCGGTTGTAAATATAGATAACGGCTACGGCGCAGCATATCTGGCGGCGCAGATCAACCGCCTGGCGGTGCGGGAGCCGAAGAAGACGGCAGAGTGATAGTGGTTTGTGATAATTGCATAAAAGCGAAAAACGGAAATGTATCAATAAAATGAGAAAAGTAGAGGGAGAAGTAAAAATGGATGAGAAAATCTTATATCTGGATTGTGCGTCTGGAATCAGTGGAGATATGACGGTTGGCGCACTGTTGGATCTTGGAGCAAGCCGGGAAAAACTGGTACGGGCACTGGACAGTTTGGGCGTGTCCGGGTATCATCTGCATTTTGGGCGGACGAAGAAATGTGGAATCGATGCGTATGATTTCGATGTACATTTAGAGGAAGAAGAGCATCATCATGACCACGAACATGGTCATGAGCACGAACATAGCCATGATGAGCACGACCATGAGCATCATCACGATCATGAACACACTCACGACCATGAGCACAGCCATGATCACGCTCACCCCCACGACCATGAGCACAGCCATGATCACGCTCACACCCACGATCATATGCATCCTCACGTCCACCGCAACATCCATGACATTTTCGAGATCATCGATCGTCTGGATGCATCTGACCGTGTTAAAAACCTGGCGCGCCGGATGTTTGAGATTGTGGCGGGGGCAGAGTCGAAAGCACACGGAATCCCGGTCAGCGAGGTTCATTTCCATGAAGTCGGTGCAATTGACTCGATTGTGGATGTTATCAGTGCGGCATTCTGCCTGGAGGATCTGGGAATCCACCGCGTGGTGATATCGCCGCTTTCCGAAGGTCATGGATTCGCACGCTGCCAGCACGGTTTAATGCCGGTTCCGGTTCCGGCGACGGCAAATATCGCAGCGGCACAGGGCTTGGAACTGACGCTTCGGGATGTCGAAGGAGAGATGGTAACGCCGACCGGCGCGGCGATCGCGGCGGCATTCCGGACAGAAGCGGCGCTTCCGAAGAAGTACCAGATCGAAAAGATCGGTATCGGCGCCGGAAATAAGGATTTCGCGCACGCGAATATCCTGCGGGCGATGCTTCTGACGGATAAAACGGTGGAAGTAGAAACTGGAAAAGACGGTCACGACGAGAGCTCCATGTGGGTCATGGAGGCAAACCTGGACGACTGCACCGGCGAGGCGCTGGGATATGCGATGGAGGTGCTTCTGGAAGCGGGCGCCAGAGATGTGTGGTACACACCGGCATATATGAAGAAAAACCGTCCGGCGTATGTGCTTCATGTACTGACAACGGCAGAAAAACGGGAAGAATTAGAACAGCTTGTCTTCTCCTGTACGACCACGATCGGTGTGCGCCGCTATCCAGTAGAGAGGACGATACTGCCACGGGAAGTAAAGGAGATCCAGACCCGTTACGGGGCAGCAAAGGTAAAAATCTGCAAGCGCGGCGGCGTGGATACGTGCTATCCGGAGTATGAGAGCGTGCGCGCGATCTGCCGGGAGACAGGGAAGCGCTTCATGGAAGTATTCCACGGAGTAATGGAAGACGGAAGTATTAGTTTACAGTAAGCACTTTTGAGATTGAAAAACGGCACAGTGCATTCTCGTTAGATAATTAAGAGGAGAATCAAGAACCATGGAAAATAAACCAATGATATCAGAGACAGAAAAAAGAGAAGCTTTAAAACAGTTCATGGCAGAAAAAGCGAAGGCACCGGTCTGTGTCGCCTTTTCGGGCGGTGTGGACAGCAGCCTGATTCTCAAGCTGGCGTGTGATACGGCGAAGAAGACGGGAATGCCGGTTTATGCCGTGACATTTCACACCATGCTGCACCCAGCCTGTGATCTGGAGATCGCGGAGCGGGTGGCAAAGGAGCTGGGCGCGATCCATAAAATTATCCAGGTCAATGAGATGGAGCTGGAAGCCATCCGGACGAATCCGGTCAACCGCTGTTATATCTGCAAACACCACCTGTTCGCGACACTTCTGGATTTTGCAAAAGAAGAGGGGATTCCGTGCGTGATGGACGGAACCAATGAGAGCGACCTGCATGTGTACCGCCCGGGTATCCAGGCACTCCGTGAGCTGGGTGTCGTCAGTCCACTTGCACAGTGCGGACTGGAGAAAAAGGATGTCAAGGCATTTGCGGCTGACTTAGGAATTTCCGTTGCATCCCGTCCGTCCATGCCATGTATGGCGACCCGCCTTCCATATGGAACTTCCTTTGACATGGAAGTTTTGAAGCGGATTGAGAAAGGCGAAGATTATCTTCGAAGCGTGTTTGGCGGAAATGTGCGCCTGCGCCTGCATGGCGATATTGTCCGGATCGAGGTGGATGCGGATAAATTTGAAAAAGCGATTGCCGAGCGGGAGACGATCTGCAGGACATTAAAAGAAATGGGATTTCTGTACATTACACTCGATCTGGAAGGTTTCCGGTCGGGAAGTATGGATATAGTGGAGAAACTCAACGCGCTGGTCGGGAAATGAATGTAAAGGAGATGGAAATCCCATGCAAGAAGAATGTATTGTCTGTAAAGCACCTCTTATTTATCTGGAACAGGATGAATGGATGGAGTGCGAATTATGTCATAAAAAAGAATTGAGCAAGACCAGATGCCAGAACGGGCATTATGTTTGTAATGATTGTCATACGAAGGGACTGGACACTATTCTTTCCCTGTGTATAGACGAAACATCCAGAAATCCGATCGAGATTGTCCGGAAGATGATGGATGCACCGTTTTGCCATATGCATGGACCGGAGCATCATGTCATGGTGGGAGCGGCTCTGCTTACTGCATATAAAAATGCGGGAGGTGCTATTAATCTGCGGGAATCTGTGATGGAAATGCTGAACCGTGGGAAAGCCGTTCCAGGAGGAACCTGCGGATTCTGGGGTGCCTGCGGAGCGGGAATCAGCGCAGGTATGTTTGTATCTATCTTGTCTGGGGCGACGCCACTGACGGAGGAATCCTGGGGACTTTCGAATCAGATGACATCAAAAGCACTGGAGGCGATTTCGCGCACCGGCGGTCCGAGGTGTTGTAAAAGAGATTCTTATCTGGCGATTCTGGCGGCGGTTGATTTTGTAAAAACGCATTTTGGAATCGAAATGGAATGCACAGAAGTCCAGTGTACGCATTATGCTCAGAACAATCAGTGTATTGGCAAGCGCTGTCCATTTTGGCGATTTGATGATAGTATTTGACTATAAATGGATAAACGGAGATAATAAAGCTGCGATATAATTAGATTGTGCGAGATGGGATTGCAGTTTGCATAATGTGTGAACTGTGATGAGAGAGCAATTTCTCGTGTAATAGGAAATTCCCTGGAATTCCCTATTACACAAAAAGGCACATCCTTTTTTACGTGGAAAAATCGGAATTTGCGTTGGGGTATAGAAAATAGAATGAAGAATTCAAAGGTTAAAATAATCGCTTTAATAATGTGGATTATTTTTGAAATTGTAGCTGTTGTGTTATGGCTATCAAAAGATAATATTTTTTATTTATTGAATTTTAGTTATATTGGTACGTCAATAGCATTAGGTCTAGTGTTGATGGCTAACAATCAACCATATGCAAGAAGAATTGTCCAGTTACTTGTTGGTACATATATGCTGGTTTACCTTGGACTTATTGATAATGAAAATATGCAGATAGAGGGATTCTGGTATTACTTATTTACTGGAGTTTTCGAGGCCGCAACAATTCATTATGCAGTAGCAAAGATATTCGGTCCACTGATATTTGGAAGAGGCTGGTGTGGATTTGCTTGTTGGACTGCAATGATACTTGATTTTTTACCATATAAAACTCCTCAAAGTCATGAAAGACGAAAAATTGGGTGGATAAGGTATATCGCGTTTGCTGTATCATTGATCTTTGTTTCCGTACTTTTCTTGTGTAAAGTGGATAACATTGAACGAATAATGTTTTGGGCATTTTTGATAGGGAATATTGTTTATTATTTAGTTGGAATTACATTGGCTTTTACATTTAAGGATAATAGAGCATTCTGTAAATATATTTGTCCAATAACTGTTTTCTTAAAGCCAATAAGCTATTATTCTCTGTTTCGTATCTGTTGCGATAAAACAAAATGTATTAACTGTGGAAAATGCGAAAGGCTTTGCCCTATGGATGTTGAAGTTACAAATAATTCAAGAAAACGAAAGAATGACACAGAATGCATATTATGTATGGAGTGCGTGAAGAATTGCCCTAAGAAGGCACTTTAATCAAATTCCAATTTGACGGAGTAATATATATGAAAATCCGAGAAGTGAATGAGAATAAAAAGCAGTTTATATCATTATTGTT